>MDTE01076368.1_pt1 | contig 28401 bp, 20 predicted proteins | sample 811231 | NCBI WGS metagenome assembly MDTE01 (sample SAMN05326651, study PRJNA326480) | marine metagenome | isolation source: seawater | place: Indian Ocean: Red Sea | collected 2010 | reverse complement strand
TTAACAAGCTATCCTAAACTAGTCCAGTTTTTTATTTTGTTGATTTTGTTTGCCTTGCTCTGCCTTTTTATTTCACCCTCAGACAGTAATATTCTCTGGCGTTTTCCTTCACTACTCGCAGGGCTTCCCTATGTGATTAATGACGCAGTCGAATACTTAATGTACGATTGGTGGCCGATCCAGGTCTACGACCCTGAGATTGAGGAATTTGAGGAGAAACCGTTAATACTGCAGTTAACGAGAGCTATCTCAGCAGGCATCCTTTTTTCGATCGGGTTGATTCGCGAAATTATTTTGGGTGGTATCAAAACGATCGTTACATTCACCAGTTGGGATTTTGTTAGCGAAAACGAGTGGGCACGTTGGCCCGCATTGCCCTGGACAGTCGTTTCCGGTGGTGCAATTCTTTTGGGATTTAAGCTTCAGGGTAAAAGCCTTGCGCTTCTTGCTGGCTTCTCAACCATATACCTTGCTGTTTTTGGTCAGTGGGAACCTTCAATGCAAACGCTGTCATTCGTACTGTTTGCTGCGCCTGTTTCTTTTATTCTAGGTCTAACTTTAGGCATATGGGCATATAAGAATCGCAAGGTTGAACTAACGCTGAATCCCTTCCTGAATGTGATGCAGATCATGCCACATTTTTCCTATTTAGTGCCGGTGATGGTATTTTTTGGAATCGGCGATCATGCAGGTGCTATTGCTACCATTATTTTTGCTACGCCGCCCATGGTCCGTCTAACAATTTTGGGTTTAAAAAGAGTATCGCCAGAAGTTTTAGAAGCAGGGATGATGAGTGGTTGCAGCAATTTTCAACTAATGTATAAAGTACTGATTCCAACAGCTAGGCGCGATCTCTTAATCGGCGTTAATCAAGTAATCATGCAATGCTTAGCTATGGCGGTGATAGCGTCTTTTATTGGCGCTAAGGGGCTGGGTTTTAATTTGTTGCTTTCACTCAACGGACTCAGAATTGGAGAGGCAATCGAACAAGGTATATGTATTGTACTAATTGCTGTGGTTTTAGACCGAATGTCACTTGCCTGGGCAAACAAGAAAACTGATTATTTTGCTGATCTCACTTTTATTAAGCGCCACAAATATTCATTACTGTTTCTCTTGATTCTTATAGCAGGCAGTATATTGGCCTATTTGGGTACGTTCTTTTTCCGAGAAGGTTTTAACTATTTTTATATTGTGCCCCACAACAAAGGCATCACGATTAAGGATACACTCCAAAACGGAGTTGATTGGATATGGGATACCTTCTTCTTCACGTTAAAGGGGTTTAATGTATTTCTAATTCAGCAAATTTTAATGCCGATGAAAGCTGCATATCTGAGCATGCCGGTTGTTGCAACACTTGCTTTAACCATGGGTGTTGGTTACATCATCGGCGGAATCCGATCGTCAGCAATTGTTGGAGGGTTCATTTTATTCATATCTTTGACAGAATGGTGGGATAGAGCCCTTATAACGATGTACCTAATGAGCTTTGCAGTCATTGTCTCCTCCGTTATCGGTATTACGGTGGGAACCTTATGTGCACAGCACTCGTACACTACACGATTTATATTGCTGGTGTGCGATACATTCCAAACATTCCCATCCTTCATATATCTAATTCCAGTCATCATGCTGTTCGGCGTAACCGATACATCTGTCTGTATCGCGGTAATTGTCTACGCCACAGTACCAGCCACTCGTTATACCGTAGAGGGCTTACGCAGTGTATCCCCTGATTTGCATGATGCGGGATCAATGTCGGGTGTCAATCGACTGCAAAGATGGATCAAAATTGAATTACCCATGTCTTTTCCGCACATGGCTTTGGGGATAAATCAGACCGTGGTATTTGCATTATCCATGGTTATCATTGGCGCAATGATTGGCACCGATGATCTAGGACAATACATACTAAAAGCTCTATCTGATAAAAATGGTACCGGAAATGGTCTTACCTTAGGCCTCTGTGTAGCATTTATTGGTCTAGCTGTAGATCAAATTATCCGCACATGGGCGAATCGGAGAAAGAGAATTCTTGGTCTAGCGTAAGAAATTACACCATTTCGCCTACTGTATATTAGCTGCAACCACCACCCAAGATACCGATGCCACTATATTATTTCCAATCCGAATTGTTCTGAAGTCTTTCGCAGAATAGTCCATATGTCACAAGCAACCCCACGAGGAACAAAAATCTGAAACCCCTCTTTAGAATGCCAGATAGTTACTCCAACGTGATGTAACGAAGTTGAAAATAAACTGTCAACTCCGCAGGCTGACGGTCTTAGGTCTATAGGTATTAACCGGTTAAGACATTGGCGGGCTGCATCACCCGAAAGACGCAACTGAACCAATGAATGTGACAAATCTAACGAAACTCCATGCTCAGCTGGAATCTCATATAGCTCAGAAATACCATAGCACCACCATCTTGATGGGCCTACCTGTAATAAAACAGCCTTATTCCCGTGAGCGACTCGCCGGTCTAGAAGATTGGTTACTATTTCATATTTGGTTTTTAATTCCAAAGCAAGGTGCTTAATATTCTCAGGCCAGATTACTATCTGAGTCAAAGAAAGATTAGGCACTTCTGAAAGCACAACTCCAACTCGACCATCTAGGTCGAAGCAACCAACTTCATAAATTCCCTGCAAGGCAGAAATTCGGTTAACCACGTTGTCGAATGCCATCTGGATCTACCATGTGCGGAGACACAATTTCCACATCTACGTTACGATTACGGACAGGATCCAACGAAGCAACATTTTTTCCGGCCCAAGCTTTGTGGCCTCCGGAAATAAAGCCTAAACCAATCCAGTGGCCTAGCTCCGGCGAGTGAGTAACAGCGGTAATCCAACCATCGCCCCACTCGTTGCTACTATCCACCCCTTTTAGAATAGCTCCAGCATTAAAAGTAGTTCGTCGGTCCCTAGGGAAAATTCCGACCAGTTGAGGTCGATCCTTGCGCAGCAATTCAGGACGCTGGCGTAAAGAGCTACCTACAAATGATTTCTTGCTGGATGCCATTTTTCCTAAACCCGCGTCCTCTAGAGTAACCCTTCCATCCAACTCTGCACCTGTCACATGGCCCTTCTCAATACGAAGTGTTCCCAAGGTTTCAAGTCCATACAAACATCCTTCTAAACTTTTTGCTGTAGACCAAAGCTCATCCATTAGGCTCGGTCCATAGTCAGCAGGGACATAGACTTCATAGCCTAGTTCGCCCGAAAAACTTATACGAGCAACACGACACTTGATTCCCTTACACAGACTAATTTCGCGAACCCCCATGAAAGGAAAATTTGCATTGGAAAAAAAATCAATGTCACTAGACATCGACTCAAAAACAGAACGAGACTTGGGTCCGGAAATAGAAATTCCAGCCCACGCATCCGATACGGATGTGACATTGACTTTCAAGGTTTGCCATCGAGTTTGAAGTAATTCTTCTAGCCATGCCATCACCTGTGCTGCATGAGTTGTAGTCGTTGTCATAAAATATTCTGTTTCGGAAAGACGCCAAGTCGTGCCATCATCCATCACCAGCCCATCATCTCTCAACATAATCCCATAGCGAGCCTTTCCAATGGGAAGTTTGGCAAATCCATTGGTGTAAATACGATTCAGAAATTCTGTAGCGTCCGGCCCTTGGACTGCAATCTTTCCTAGAGATGAAACATCGCACAGACCAACAGAACGACGTGTCGTTTCAGCCTCTCGAATGTAAGCCTCAGATAAACTCTCCCCAGACTGCGGATAGTACCATGGTCGCTGCCAAAGTCCTGTCTCAATCATAACTGCGCCGTGAGCTAGGTTCCATTCATGCAATGCAGTTCTACGAAGAGGGCGGAAATGTTTTCCTACACTACGACCGGCCAGCGCCCCTATACTGACTGGCGTATAAGGAGGACGAAAAGTTGTGGTGCCAACCTCCGAAATATCTTTGCCAGCGGCCTGAGCCATCAAAGCAAGTCCAACAACATTACCAACCTTTCCTCCATCGGTTGCCATCCCCAAAGTTGTGTATCTCTTCAGATGCTCTACTGAAACATAGCCCTCTTTATGAGCTAGCCTAATATCATCGCTTGTAACATCGTGTTGGAAATCAACAAAGCTCTTTGTTTTTTTCTTTGAATTCTGAATCTCATATAAAGGTACAATATTATTACCCCGAACACTAGTTGTTTTTGTGACCGACTTGGCTCTCACAGACAACAAATTCTTAATTAATCGAGCTGCTTCTTCACCCGCAAGTTCACCCGACTCACTGCAACCTGCATCATCCCACACACCTGCCGCAGCTCCAGCTACAACAATAGGCTCATCTGTAGCCCCTGACATAAAACAAGCGTCCACTGCATTCCACACAGGTTTTACCCCTCGATGAGACAACAAATGTATGACAGGCGACCAACCTCCCGAAACGAGAATAGAGTCACATTTTTTATCGAATGCTCTTTTCCACCGAAACCCATCGCTCGTGCCAACCGCCAGGCCCCTAACAGAGCTTCTCCCTTTCACATCCAATATTGCCGTTTCCAAGTGCAAATCAAGCCCAGTCGACTCGACAATGTCTTTTAATTCAGTAGAAATGCGTGGTCTAGAATCGAAAACTGATACAGAAGCACCAGCATTTTTAAGCTCTATCGCCGCTATGTAAGCAGAATCATTATTAGTAGTTACAGCAACTTTCTCCCCAATAAGCACACCAAACCTCTTAAGATAGGTATAACCAGCCATTGCTGTCATGACACCCGGGCGATCATTGTTACTAAACGCTATGTGCCTCTCAATAGCGCCTGTCGCAAGAACAATAAACTTAGTACGTAATGTCCAAAATCGCTGGCGTGGCATATATGATGGAGGATCTGGAATGTGATCAGATACCCTCTCTAACAGTCCCACAACCAAATTATCATAGATGCCAAATGCAGTTGTCCGGCTCATTACTCTTACTCCTGCAGACGAGTATCTAGAAAGTCGATCTTGATTCTGAAGACTATCATCTGACAATATAGCGGTTCCGCCTAAGCTGCTATCTTGCTCAACAAGTATTACATCGAGACCTTGATCTGCTGCCGTTATTGCAGCGGCTTCCCCCGCTGGACCACTACCCACCACGAGAACGTCACAGAAGTCGTGGGCATGCTCATAACTGTCTGGATCTGGTAGCCGTGATGACTTACCCATTCCTGCTGCTTTACGGATAAACTTTTCATACCACATCCATACACTCGTACCGCTACCCCACTCTAATGGCGGTATACCCATAAAAGTCTTATAATAGAAGCCTGCAGACAAGAAACGACTTAGAAAATTATTAACCGATCCTAGATCCAGCTCAACATTGGGCCAAGCATTTTGCCCACTTGCAATTAATCCCTGATATAACTCCTGAGTAGTAGCTCGCACATTTGCATCAGACCGATCACCAACACCAAGAGTGACCAGAGCCCCTGATTCCTCTACCCCAGCTGACATCACACCTCGTGGACGATGATACTTGAAACTTCGACCAATAACGGATTTTCCGTTCGCTAATAGTGCCGAAGCTAAGGTATCACCATGAAACCCTTTTTGCTTTTCTCCATTCCAAAAAAAATCTAAAGCCTGTTCCCGATCAATACAACCGCCCGTATCTAAACGCCTGCTAGTCATGGTAGATAATCCTCGTCACTGAGAATTCCAGTTTCCTCGGCTTCTAAGATTCGCCCAATACCATGGTGAGCCAGCTTTACAGAAGAAATCTCATGATTAATTGTATTTCTTGCAACAATAAGCCACAGCCTACAACCATGCACATGGTGCCACAACTCATACTGAACACCATCTATATTTTCTCTCAGAAACACGGCCTCCAGCCAAAGCTCCTTTGATGCGCCTAACTCCGGCATATGGACAGAGGCATCTCTACCATACGTAAACTCACTATGATCTCGATCACCACAAAATGGGCACTTGATTCTTATCATCTACATACCATTACCCATGTAATTTTGGGTCTGGGCCTGCTCCTCGTTCATCGATATTGTAGCCGCGACTAAATCGATCAAGATTATAATTAGCGATCAATGGATCAGGTCGATCATTGGCAATCAAATCAGCGAAAAACCATCCTGATGCAGGGCTAGCTTTAAATCCACCATAATTCCATCCAGCATTCAAGTAAAGATTGTTTAAGGGCGTCTTGCAAATGAAAGGTGACCCGTCCATAGACATATCCATTATTCCTGCCCAATGACGTAACAGTCGTACTCGCCCCAAGCAGGGTAATATTGACATCGCACACTCCGCAACGTCTTGCACTATTGGCAAATTACCTCGTTGGGCGTAGGATTTATACCAGTCGATATCACCTCCAAAGACCATTCCGCCCTTGTCCGACTGAGAGATGTAGAAATGTGCTCCGCCAACGCCAAAAGCTAACACACAATCAAGTAGCGGTTTTAAAGGCTCTGAAACAAACGCCTGCAGCTTGTGAGACTCAATCGGCAACTTGCCAAGATCAGCCATTCGCCACAGTCGAGATGTGTTGCCTGCTACCGCGAAACCTACTTTCTTTGAAAAGATTGAGCCTCGTGAAGTCTCAATACCAATCACATCGGCATTATCACGCATGACTCCAGTCACCTCGCAATTCTGTAAGATATCGATTCCTTGGTCGTCGGCCGACCTTGCATAACCCCATGCTACAGCATCGTGACGGGCCGTACCTGCGCGAGGCTGAACGGCAGCCCCAAAGACTGGAAATCGTGCGTTACCACCATAGTTTAAATGGGGTACCCTTCTTTTCAATTCATCTAAACCCCACAATTCTCCGTCAGAGCTCATTACGCGCATGGTGTTATATCGACGTGCCGCAGCATCGCGTGCCGCTGGGCTATGAAAAAGTGAAATGTGGGCCCTCTGGCTAAACATTACATTAAAATTTAGCTCGTGACTCAGATTCTCCCACAACTTGAGGGAGTGCTCATAGAACATCCTATTATCCGGCATCATATAATTTGATCGAACAATTGTCGTATTACGACCAGCATTGCCACCGCCAATCCAGCCTTTCTCTACAACGGCAACATTATTTATGCCATGATTCTTTGCTAAATAATAGGCGGTTGCTAACCCATGAAGGCCGCCGCCAACAATTACAACATCATAGGATTTTTTTGGTAAGGGATCACGCCAGACCCGCTGCCAATTCTTTTGCCCGGTAATTCCATTCCGAAAAACGCTCCACGCGGAATAACGCTTCACCTTAACGTAGCCTCCTTAGTGAGTTACCTCAAAACCTATATGCTCAAAGATAGCCCGCATTCCACTATTTGGTATTGAAAAATAATCTAGAACTTTGCATAGGCTCTACGAAGATCAGCCAAAGGATGTCTGTCTGACATCTGAAACTTTATCAACAACTCACGAGCGATCATATCTCTATCTTGTTGATTGTCTGGCAAATGAATGTCAGCCGGAACCGTTACCCAGCCGTTAATATTTCTATCAAATACAGCGGGGCGATTCTCCTCATAACCCATGTGTACATCTTCCAACCAGTTTAGGTCCTGCCAACCCATCTTGGCGATATAGTCCGTCAAAAAAGAGGTGATTCTCGTATAATCTGGAACCAGATTTACATCGTAGCGATAACCTATATGTTGACCGATCGTTTGTTCTCGCTCTGAATCGATGCCATCTCCCTTTACATAATGATCTATATCTTTTTCATAGCCCATATTTTTCTCCCTAGAATCGATTCATGTCGGGCTGCCCGACTGTGTATTGAGTCCCCGCGAGTGGTACTTGCGCCATCGCAGATGCTTCCGATGTTAACGCTGCCAAATCTTCAGGCTCTAGAGAATGAATATTTGTCTTCCCACAAGCTCTAGCCATCATCTGACACTCTATAGTTAAAGTATGTAGAAAGTTGTAAACCCGCTCAGCTGCGTCATCTGGATTGAGTCTTTTCCTCAGTGTTGGATCCTGTGTGGCAACGCCGACTGGGCAACGGCCCGTGTGACAATGATAACAATGTCCTGCCTCTACGCCCATCTCCTTTTCGTAATCAGCTTCGGGAATGTCCTTGTTACAATTAAGCGCCATCATCGCTGAATGACCAATTGCTACTGCATCAGCCCCTAGTGCCAAGGCTTTAGCCACATCACCGCCATTTCGGATTCCTCCTGCGTAAACCAATGATATTTCGCCCGATTTACCAACATCATCCAACGCATGTCTCGCTTGTCGAATAGCCGCTATACCGGGCACTCCTGTTTCTTCAGTTGCCAAATGAGGGCCTGCGCCTGTCGATCCTTCCATTCCATCTATATAAATTGAATCGGGGCCTGTCTTCGCAGCCATACGGACATCATCATAGACTCTCGCAGCTCCTAGTTTCAGCTGAATCGGTATTTCCCAGTTCGTAGCCTCTCGAATCTCGTCAATCTTAAGCGCAAGATCGTCTGGGCCCAGCCAATCAGGGTGACGTGCTGGAGAACGTTGGTCGATGCCTGCAGGCAAGGATCTCATTTCAGCGACTTGGTCAGTCACCTTCTGACCCATCAGATGACCTCCTAAACCAACTTTGCATCCTTGACCAATAAAAAATTCACAAGCGTCCGCAAGCTGTAAATGATTGGGATTAAAACCATAGCGAGATTGAATACACTGATATAACCACTTAGTGGAGTAACGTCTTTCATCCGGTATCATTCCACCTTCTCCAGAGCAGGTAGCGGTTCCAGCCATTGTTGCCCCTCGCGCCAATGCCGTTTTAGCTTCATATGACAATGCCCCAAAACTCATACCAGTTATATAAATTGGGATGTCCAACTCTAATGGCCGTTTTGCTCGTGGCCCAATGATCGTTTTAGTCAGACATTTCTCTCGATATCCCTCGATAACAAAGCGAGTCAAAGTTCCTGGTAAAAAAGTTAAATCATCCCAGGTAGGAATTTTTTTGAACAACGAAAAACCTCTCATTCGATATCGTCCGAGCTCAGACTTTATATGGATATCGTCAATTACCTCGGGAGGGAATATAAAACTGCTCCCCAATCTTTCTTTATTTCTTTTTTCTGTCATATTGCTTGATCCTTAAAGAACCAACTTTTTCTCAGAAGGTTCTAAATTGTCATAATTCCACAACTGTTTTCCAGCAACAATTTTTGTCATGTTCTCAACGCCTTTTTTTGTTTCCATTCCATAAAGTGCGAGCTTTCTTTTCAACCACTCACAATCAATTTCAGTCATATCACCTTCAACAGCATCAACACCGAGATCTGCTATCTGTCCGCCCACAAAGATAGTTCCGTCATACATTGAATCGCCCAAGTTCTTTCCAGCGTCACCGAGTATGATCATACGACCACGCTGCATCATAAACCCTGAAAATGCCCCAGTCTTGCCGCCCACAATAATAGTTCCACCTTTTTGGTCAATCCCAGTACGGCTTCCAACATCACCATGACAGACCAAATCCCCTCCACGAATAGCTGCCCCAAAAGTAGAACCGGCATTTTTCTTCACTATTACAGTGCCAGACATCATATTTTCGGCACAGGACCATCCAACCCTTCCAGTAATCACTACATTAGGGCCATCTAATAACCCACACCCAAAGTAACCTAAACTACCCTCAAACTGAAGATTTAAGCGACTCAAGATTCCAACTCCCAACGAATGCTTAGCACCGGGATTGCATACCCTAATGTCACCAAATCCTTCCTCCATTAAATCTCGTATCCGATTATTCACTTCCGTAGACGTTAGATTTTCCGCGTCAATCTCTGCTTGCCTATTAAAATCAACTTCTGGCGCCCACGGGTAAGTTAAATTACCTGTTTCCTCTGCTGAAAAAAATACCTGTTGGCTGCGTCCACTTAATTGCTCGGTACGCATACCCATTTCTGTGGGATCACCTTTTTTTAACTTTGCCATACTCGAACCTCTCCTTCATAAGGATCATAGGTGTCAATCTCATGCGGGAAAACACTACGGATAGCAACTTCCTCCGATGCTAATGCAACAAATTCTTTGCTTTCATACAACACCATTGGCTTCGCTGCCATTACATCTTTAGCCATTCCAAGTTTATCCTTAGTGGCAACCACATAGGTGAAAACGCCGTCTAATTCATCAATTGATCGTGACATTGCAGATTCAAGGTCGTCTCCCTGGTCAATGCGGTCTGCAATGTACACTGCGATTAACTCAGAGTCACATTTCGAAACGAATCGATGACCGCGACGCTCCATCTCTCTACGATAACCCCAATAATTTGTTAGTTGCCCATTATGTACTACAGAAATATCGTTAAACGGATAGGCCCAGTAGGGATGGGCTGACCGAATATCAACATCTGACTCAGTAGCCATACGTGTGTGACCGATAGCGTGTGTGCCATCAAAACCGTTTAATCCATACTGCGACGAGACGGTTTCAGCATCACCCAAATCCTTAATCAGCTCTAACCCACGCCCAATAGACAATATTTCAACTCCTGGGATATCCTCAAGGTAGTCAGCGAGACGCTTTATATCTCCATCAAAATTAAAACTATATCGACATGCATACTCGGTTGCAGAGTCCTTGATTTGGACATTGACTCCCAGTTGATTCATACGTTGATCGACTTCTTCTTGTCGCGCTTTAATCTCATCATGGATTTGAAATCCTGAGTTTAAATCTTCTTGCTCAGCAACTTTTAATCGAATCACATGTTCATTCTCAGTGGGATTGCCATAAAGAGCAAACCCCGTTGAATCTGGTCCACGGTGCTTAAGCGCCTGCAACATCGACGTAAGCTCTGCGCCAACATCAGAACTTTTACCACGGTGAATTAATCCAGCTATACCACACATGTCTTATTTCTCCTTTTATACCAGGAATAATGGAAAGTATTTTTCCCCAAACAAAATACCACTTAAGGTAAACAATCAATATATTGCTCAACATCCCATTCCGTGACAGTAGCCATGAATTTTTCCCATTCGTCATTTTTATACCAATGAAAAACCTTATACATCTCGTCTGGCATGCTAGACTTGATTATATTATCCTGCGCTAATCTATCTAGTGCTTCACCAAGACTCATCGGCAATTTTTTAACCTGCTTGCCCGCCTCCATTGCTTGATATATGTTCCTATTTTCTGGCTCACCCGGGTCGATATCATTGTCGATACCATCCTCAAAAGATTTCAATAAAGCAGCACCCATAAGGTATGGGTTTACCATAGAGTCTACTGCTCGGTACTCAAATCGTCCTGGAGCCGAAACACGTAGACCAGTGGTACGATTTTGGTATCCCCAATCGGCAAAAACCGGAGCCCAAAATCCAGTATCCCATAAGCGGCGATAGGAATTCACCGTGGAACACCCAATAGCAGTAAGCGCCCCGAGGTGTTTAACGATTCCTCCAACGCATTGCAGGCCAACGCGTCCCGGTAATTGTGGGTCATCAGTGTCTGGCATAAATAGATTTTCCCCACCAGTTCGGTAAGTGAATACATTCTCCATGCCGGGTAATCTTCTATTATGGAGGCTATTTACTTTCTCTTCGCCACCCTTCCAAAGTGAGATATTCGTATGACACCCCGACGCCGAAACGCCCATAAACGGCTTTGTCATGAAACAAGCGATTAGGTTATTCTCTCGGGCCACCTGAGCGCAGATTTGGCGATATGTTGAAAGGCGGTCGGCATTTCGCACAACATCATCAAATGTCCAATTTAATTCTAACTGTCCAGGGGCATCCTCATGGTCACCTTGAATCATATCTAATCCCATCGCATGACAATATTCAATCACTTTCATGAATATCGGACGAAGAGACTCAAATTGGTCTATATGATAACAATACGGATTTGAAAAACCTCCATCAGGCTTACCATCAGTTCCTCGTTTGAGCCACATCATCTCAGGCTCAGTCCCAACCCGAAAATCCATTCTATATTTTTCACGGAACTCCTGATGAAAGCGCTTTAGATTACCTCGACAGTCGGATGTCAATGCGGCACCTGCGTTTTCACGCTCCTCCCGATTTCGAAAACATACGCAAAAAACACGAGCAACACGCTTATCCCACGGCAACTGACAGAATGTTTCAGGGTCTGGGATCCCAACCAATTCCATAGCTTCCGGCCCATACCCAATATAGTCTCCATGCCTATCTAAAAATAGATTAGCGGTCGACCCATAAACAAGCTGAAATCCTCGCTCAGCGGTCCGTTCCCAATGATCAGCAGGGATACCCTTACCCACTATTCGTCCAGTCACAGATATGAATTGATAGTAAATATAGGTAATGCCAAGTTCCTCGATCTTCTGGCGTACCTGCCTAACAAGATCATCACGTCCTGGTTGTTCCACATAGGCTTCAAGATCTGTCATTATTCCTCCCTGTTCCAAAGTTGTTCTTCATTAACTGCCTTAGTTTTTTTATATTTTAGATAAAAGATTTTTCAAATGGTCTTAGCTCCATGGGAACGGACTATTAGATTCGGGATGTAAATTTCCATCTGTATACCGTGAGAATCGGAATGGCTTCATTAAAATACTCTCCTCGCCACAAATTTCATCTGCCACCAACTTTCCAACACCAATCATTTTAAACCCGTGGTTTGAATCTGCAATTACATAACAATTCTCATGAAAAATATCAAATACTGGGAAACTGTCTGGTGTAAAGGCGCCAATTCCGCCGGAGGGTTCATCTTTATAGAGGGACATTTTACCCTCAAACCTTTTCTGGCAATGACTCAAAGCTGACACCCATAGATGAGCGAATTCTTCACCGACTATGAATTCCGGTGAGTCTGCCCCGTAAGGGTCAACCAAAACATCATCTGGATCCGTTTTCACTTTAAAGGGCGCCGCGCCACCTTGAATTCCACCAAAATGAAAATCTGGTTTGTAATAAATTCCCCACATATCTTCAGTAATCAATGAACCATCAACGCAGGAATAAAGCGGCTCATCACTATCAACATGAATAACTGGTGGCATCTCTCCGCTGTTTGTCCGCTGCTCCAACGGATCAACACCGAGAGTTCCTTCCTGCAACGACCAAAAAACCCACATTGGAACATCTTGATGTATTTTCCCGTCCAAACCCTTCACCGAAATTGATTTTGGTAAATCGAGCATTTCCCATAGATTTTTTATCCATGGTCCGACGCTTACAACAACATATTCGCAATCAATTACTCCCTGACTAGTCTTGACTCCGGTTACAGAGTTACCCCCATTATTGTCATATGTAAAACCTGTTACCTCTAATCCCGTCAAGATGCGCACACTCTCTGACTCCGCCTTTTTAGCTAAACCGTAGATCATTCGGGTGTTATTTGCGTATCCTCCCTTCTTCTCATGCAAAACAGAAGTTATACCCTGTGCCTGCCAATCATGGAGCAACTCTCTCATATATTTTCTAGACTCTTGCTGCCCCTCGATGAAAACTGATTCATAGCCAATATCACGCTGTTGCTCGGCGATCGATGCAACATCAGCTCTCATGGACTCTGGGCTGATCTGCATGTATCCAACCGGATGATAGCTGTATGACTGAGGATCACTTTCCCACACTGATACACTGTGTGCCATCAACTCCCTCATTGCTGGCTGAAAATAATTGTTGCGCACAACGCCACAAGCAATACCAGATGCCCCTGCCCCCAATGAACCTTTATCAATAACCAAAATATCACTACCGTCACCCTGACCAGAAGCCTTCAACCTTAGCGCTAAATGATAGGCGGTACTCAATCCATGAATTCCCGCACCCACAATAAGATATCGAACATTTGATGGAATAGTCATAAAAATTCTCACAAAAAACCAGAATAGTTAATATGAGGAACTTGGCATTTAGACGGCCTGCAATGGTAAGATAATGGTATACAATTCATAGGGCCAATTTTGATCCTTTTAAAGCGCACAGTAGAACAAACCAAATGTTAGGAAACATTAGTTGCTATCTTTAAAACTGTCAAGAAGAAATCGCTATTTCGCTGTTAATAAAATATCGGGCTCAGCATGTACACCTTGATAAATATCAATACCAAAAATATACCTTTGAATACTTTAATTTGCGGTCTCACAGGTCTCGCCTTAAACGGTGAGGTAATTCATCGGAAAGACAAAATATGAAATTACCTAGCGCCCTCCAAATAGGGGGCTCAAGCGGTATAGCTACACATCTTCGTCAGATCATCCTAAGTGGCGAATATGCCCACAACGATAGATTACCTAGCGAGCGCTCTTTAGCTGAGCACTATGGCACCTCAAGAGGCACCATACGAGCAGCCTTAAGGCGTTTACAGGAATGGAATATGGTCTATCGTCAAGTAGGAAGTGGTACCTTTGTCATCTACGATAGCTCTCTCGGAGAGAATACGATTTCGGACATCACCAGCCCCCTCGAACTAATCGATGTGCGTATGGGTATTGAAACTCAGATAGTACGCCTAGCAGTAGCCAATGCAACACTTGTTGATATTGACCATTTGGAACAAAGCCTCAATCAAGTGGAGAACATTAACAACGAATCTTCCTCTTTTTCCAAAGCAGACATGGCATTTCATCTCGCGCTAGCAAACTGCAGTAGAAACCGGCTAATGGTTTGGCTTTATAAGCTAATCAATGAAATTCGAGGTCATGCTCAATGGAGCGCCATGAAAGATAAAATCCTAACACCTGATCGGATTAAGGAATATAACGCTCATCATCGCGAACTGTTTTACTCAATATCTAGTCGAAATCTGACGCGATCTATTGAAACTATAAAAGAACATTTGGAACGAGCCCGAAAAGATTTAGTGGGAGCAGAAAATAGCCCCAACAAATAATCAGAACCGCCACGTGCATCTCAATAGTTGTTCAGTAAGCATTTTTAATTTGGCAACTTTCCCAATCGAGCGAAAAACTCAAAACCTGAATAGTTTCCGGCATTTTCTGATTGAAACAGCTGTTGTGCCAATAGGTAAATTGGTAAAAAAGCTCGCTGGTTTCTAGCCTTCGAATGGAAGCACGCAAACGATATGTTGCTGAATATTGAGAAAATTCTAATATGCAACCACCACTGGAAATTAAGGTTGTAGGCAACATCATTGACGTATCAAACAAAGCTGTAATTTCGTGCGAGAACTCCTGTGGAGACTGATAATAACCAGCGGACAGGTGCCTTAGTGCATTTTGATATCTAATAAATGGATCTTGCGTAGTTAGAAATATATGCTTCAACTGGCTTACATCATGAACTGGCTTTTTTCTTACTAAAAGTACTACAATTTGTCCTAGATAACGTCCATCAGTGCTAAAGCATTTTGGACACATTCCAGAAGACGGCTGGCCCTTCGCCTCTCGCATTGCGATCTGGCGTAGACGGCACTGCCACCCTATGAAATTGTATCGAATTTCATGAACTTTTAGCTTAGGATTTTTTTCTAAATTCAATGGTTTAGAAAAACATTTCCTTTTTTATTTATTTAGCCGCATCATAATGTTCGATCCCGTAACAAACTCTGGTTTCATCTCTACTTAGATATCTTCCGACAAACCATATATCCTTCGTGCAGCATCCTTCGTTACAAACCCAAGTTCAATGTCTTGTCGTACTAAATTCACATCTCTTTTTTTTGGGTTGCCGTAACCACCACCTCCAGGAAATACTAGGCGCACTTGATCTCCCTTTGTAAGGGTTACTCCGCTAAATTTTGCCTCGGATTGTGTATTGAAAGCCTCTTTGAATGTAACAAAATCACTCTGGCCTAGTAATCGCACATATATACCAGCTTTAGCGCCATCATAACCACCATTTCGCCCCGGTGGAGCGAGCCTTGTACGGTTAAACAAGGCACTAACTGTTAATTCAGGTCCGTTAACGGTCAAGATGCGCTCTCCCCCTAATCCTCCTCGCCATTGGCCAGCGCCGCCTGAATCTATCAATAATCTATAGTTCTCTACAATAAATGGGAATCGAGTCTCAAATATTTCCACAGGGGTAGCCATGCAGTTACCATTAATTACAATGACAACGTTGTTCCCATCTTGCCCGTCTCTCGCGCCCCAACCAACACCTTCGAAATGAAAATGCGCGTATGGCTCCGCTGTTTCAGGATGATGGCCCCCAAAAAGAAAACAACAAGACGTACCGCCCAGGCCAGCTGGCGCAATTTTAGGTAATGGGTCTATCAGTGCTCCAAAAATCATGTCAGTTATTCGCGGGCTTATCTCAGTATTTCCTCCAACTAAAGCTGCGGGATGCTTGCAATTTAGGACAGTACCTAATGGAACTTTAATATCAATTGGTCGATAACAACCATCGTTTCTAGGTATATTTGAATCTGTGAGATGAAGTATGGCGTTATACACCGCTGATGAAGTTACTGATAGGTTTGCATTCATGGGTCCTTTGGCTTGCAAATCTGTCCCCTCAAAATCAGCAATCAGATTTGAGCCAGAGACGCACACATTTACTTTCATTACGATATTTTCAGTTCCAACACCGTCGTCTTCTATGATATCTTCGCAAGAATAGTTACCATCAGGTATTTTCTCTATTTCTGCGCGCATTCGACGTTCTGCGACTTGAAGGAGTTCTTCGGACACCGCTTCAACCTTATCTTCCCCATAATGACCCAACAACTCATGCAGTCTTTTTTCGGCAACTGTTAATGACCCAACCATTGCTAATAAATCTCCCCTGCTACAATCAGGCGTTCTATGATTAGCTAAAATTACACTCCATATATCTTCCACTTCTTTACCATTACGATAGAGCCAGACAGGCGGCAGTATTAGGCCCTCTTGATAAATCTCCGTGGCATCTCCAGCCAATCCACCAGGAACTTTTGCACCTGGTTCCGCCATATGAGCACAATTAGCGACACAGAATAATAAGCGTCCGTTTGATCCAAATATACCTTTCAACACTGTGAACTCGGGAACATGGCCGACACCATGGTACGGATCATTGGTCAATAAAATATCCCCCGGACCAAAAGCATCTAACCCAATTACATCAATCAAACACTCAACCGTGCCCTTAATTGTGCCAATTTGAGATGGACAAAACTCTGCTTGTCCTATGAGACGACCTGAACGATTAAAAATTACACACGAAAAATCGAGAGCCTCATTAAACATTGGGGAATAAGCCGTTCGAACCATTGCCAGACCCATTTCACGACAAGTACCGGTCAAATAATTATTAACAACCGTTAATGTAGTTTGATCTATATCGTTCATTTTTCGATCTACAAAATACTGTCATCTAGGCTTCAGGTGGTAATCTCAATGACAAGAGATCCACTACTATCAACATTCATTTCGTCTCCTGGTCTAAGTAGTACTGTAGATCCACTTTCTACCAGAACGGCAGGACCACTAATTTTCTCTCCTATAGAAAGACTTTGCCTCTCGATAATTGGGGTATTCTGATAACCTATTTCTGGAAAGTAAACAGATTGAATACGCTTAGTACTCTGTGTTCTTTTTGGCTGTAAAAACTCTGTGGGCGGCTTACTAATCCTACCCAACGCTGTAGTGCTCAAACTAATGATTTCAATGATAGCTTCGGGTCGCCTATATCCATATAAAATCTCATGGCGCTGATGGAATGAATCAAATGCCTGCTCTAGAAGTTTTGATGTTACTTGTCTGTGCCGAATTGGCACATCATATTCATGATTTTGACCTGCGTATCGCATCTTTATAGTATTCATCCAAACAATTGATCCCGTATATCTGTCAGCTCGTAGCTCAGTGGCGGCCGCATCCTCAGCACTTCGAAACTGTTCATTAATTCTATCGACATTTAATGCATCGCTCCTCATAGGAAAGGTACGAATCTTATCTATTCTTGAATCTGCTAGTAGGAAACCTAGCGCTGAAATGTTGCCAGGGACCACAGGTATAACTACCCTCGGTATTGATAGCTTTCGAGCAATGGCGGTAGCGTGCAATGGGCCTGCGCCACCAAAAGAGATCAACGAAAATTCTCTAGGGTCGTAACCTTCTACCACTGAGATCATGCGTATGGCGTTAGCCATATTATCTTCGCTAATTTGGGTGATCGAGATAGCCAAATCTTCAATACTTTCCTTCTCGGATGTTGAAACAGTACTCAAAGATTCAACAGCACGCTCACGAGAGAGTTCCATTGAGCCATTCAAAAAAAATTCTGGGATCAGCCTATTTAATACTATGTTTGCATCGGTAACTGTTGGCTGCACACCTCCAAGACTGTAACAAGATGGTCCGGGATCGGCCCCGGCAGATTGCGGCCCCACTTGTAAAAAGCCCCCGTTATCTAGCCATGCTATCGAACCTCCACCAGCCCCTATAGTGCGTATATCAATCATGGGTATACTCACCGTGAGACCAAACTCAATTTCAAATTCTGTAGTAAGCTTCTGCTGTCCCTCGATGATAATACCTACATCGCAACTGGTACCACCCATATCCATAGTCAGTACCCTGTCCAGATTCATTGTCTCAGCTATTGCCTGACAGGCAATCATTCCACCTGCTGGCCCACTCATCATTGATTGAATGGGCGAGGCAGCACAGGTATCCGATGACATCATGCCGCCGTTACTCTTCATGATCATCAAGGGCGCCGGAAGACCAATTGCTGAAAGTCCACCAGTTAATTGATTTACATAATTTGAAACAACTGGCTTTACGAAAGCATCCGCTATCACAGAACTCGCACGATCATATTCTCTCCATATTGGTGCCACTTCAGAGCTAATCGAAACCGGAATTCCAGGCAATTGGTGTTGTAACCTTTCCTTCACCATCAATTCATGCATTGGATTAATAAAAGAAAATAATAGACAAACAGCTATGGCATCGTAATTACCCTGATCTAAAGTCATTATTAGTGTATCAATATCAGCTACATTCAGCTCTCTCAGAACTGAACCATCGTAAAGTAGTCGTTCGGGCAATCCATAACAATCAGCTCGTCGTGCTACCATAGGAAGGCTTTTCTGCCATGCTAAGTTATACAGCTCAGGTCTAGTTGTTCTTTGAATGAAAGGCACATCTTCAAATCCTGACGTTGTAATATAAGCCACCGATCCACCCTTTCGCTCAATTAGCGCATTAGTAGCAATTGTAGTTCCATGCACTAATTCGGAAACAGAATGAGGTTTAATTTTTAGTTTCCCTAAGGTACTACTAAAAGCATCTACAGGAGTCTTGTGGGTAGACAAACTCTTACTAGATCTAATTTCGTTACTGTCACTATCAAAAATCACTAGATCAGTAAAGGTTCCACCCGTATCTACTCCTGCTCTGATGACCATCTAGACTAATCCTATAAAGATTCTTGTCTCAGATTGCCACATTCCCGCATCACTTCCGACACCATAAATACTAATCAGATTATTCATGATGTAATCGCAGATTCTCTTCTTTAGAATTGAACAAATGGGCTTTCGACAAATCAAATTCAATTCTTACCTGATCTCCAAGCTTAACTTCTGTCTTCGGTGGCATCCTAACCTGTACTGACTGGGATTCAACAGCTACTGTCACATAAAGATCCGAACCAATCGGCTCCAGAAATTTAACAATTCCAGGTAAACCGCTCCCTTCGATTGAAGCAAGGCGCATATCTTCTGGGCGTACCCCAAGAGATACAATACCCTCTGCTGCTTCAAGCATCGAGTCATTGATCCTCATTTGCTCTTGCTGAATCGGCAAACGATAATCGCTGGATACAAAATTCCATATTGATTCAGCACGAATCAACTTTCCATCGAGCAAGTTCATCGGTGGCGCTCCCATGAATTTCGCTACAAACTTGTTTGCCGGAACGTCATATACTTCTGTCGGTGGACCCACCTGCTGCAACTTTCCTTCATGCAAAACTGCTATCCTCTGCCCCATTGTCATAGCTTCTATTTGGTCATGAGTCACATACACTGTTGTAATTCCGAGTCTTTCATGCAGAGACATTAATTCGATCCTTGTTTGCAACCTAAGTTTCGCATCCAGATTTGAGAGGGGCTCATCCATCAAAAATACTTTCGGTTCACGTACAATTGCGCGAGCAAGAGCAACCCTCTGCCGCTGTCCACCTGATAATTGTTCCGGCAAACGATCTAGAAAATCCTCTATCTCCAACATGGCAGCAGCTCGGTTAACCGCTTCTGCTATTTTTGCACGTTGCATTTTCGCTGTCTCTAAAGGAAACGCAACATTTTTTCTTACAGACATGTGAGGATATAGTGCGTAATTTTGAAATACCATAGCTAAATTCCTACGCGCTGGATCTGTAAAGTTAACTAACTCCTCGCCTATGATTATTTCTCCGGAAGTTGCGTCTTCCAAGCCAGCAATTGAGCGAAGAATCGTACTTTTTCCGCAACCTGATGGTCCAAGTAAAACTAGGAATTCTCCGTCTGGTATTTGGAGCGAAACATCATCTACAGCGCGCACTCCACCGAAGTCTTTTATGAGTCTTTTAAGGGTTACCTCAGCCATTTTTATACCTCATTGTTATTAGAAACGCCCATTCTTTATTGCTTAAGCGCTCCTGCCATCGATGCTTGTACAAACCATTTCTGAAAAAAAAGAAACACAATAGTAACCGGGATCAACGTCATCAAAGAAGCTGCCGCTAAGACGCCCCAGTGTGTAACAAACTGTCCTTTTAGTGAAGCAATACCGACGGTTAGCACCCGATAATCATCTCCACTTGCTGCTACCAACGGCCACAAGAAATTAGCCCACGTAATCATAAATACAAATATCCCTAGAACAACCAAAGCTGGCTTAATTAGAGGCAAAACAATTTTAAATAAAATCCGCCACTCCGAAGCACCATCTAAACGCGCTGCCTCGTACAAACCTGCCGGAAGCGTAGATATAAATTGTCGCATCATGAAAACACCGAGAGGCGAAACTGTACAGGGAAGAATCAACCCTAGATAAGTATCTAAACCGAAAAATGGTCGTCCAATTATAGGAAGTTCACCTATTTCACGGACCATAAGGTATGTTGGAGCCAATACCGCTGCTACTGGCACCATGAGAGTCGATAACACTAAGAAAAATAAAATGTTCCGCCCTGGAAACTGCAATCGTGCAAAGGCATAACCCGCCAGAACATTGGTAACTAAAGATATGACTGTTGTTCCAGCGGCAAAAATAATCGTATTGAGTGCCCAACTAAGATATCTGGTACTCCCAAACAAGAACCTAAAATTATCAAGGGTAGGCTGGTCGGGGATTAATTTGGGAGGATAATCAAACAAAGAGATACTGTCCCGAAGTGCGGGGGAAATTAGATATAACACCGGGCCAACCGCAAAAACAACAAAAAACAACAAAATCAAGTACGCCATGCAGGCACGGGCACGGCTACCAAACAAGTGTCGAATTTGATCGCGTCTATAATTTGAAGAAACAACCGTTTTCGCGTCGACCATCCTAGAAGTTTCCATGATTTTCTTATGCCTCCCGACTGCTTCTTCGACCTAACAACCAGAATACTGCGAGGGTCAATAACATTGTCCCTATAAGCAAGCCAACACTTGCAGAAAATGCCAGTCCTGTGTCCTGAAAAGCAAACATACGTCGGTAAATAAACCAAACTATCGTCGCAGTACCCATGCGTGGTCCACCATCTGTGAGAATCTTAACAGAATCGAACAACTGAAAATTCATGATAATCGCTATAACTAAAGCAAATAGGAACAAAGGCCTTAGCACAGGTACACTTACCCTAACAAACCTTCGAAAACTTCTGGCGCCATCAAGCTTCGCAGCCTCAAGTAACTCTCCAGGAACACTCTGAAGACCTGCGAGATAGAATAAAACCCAAAATCCTAGGCCGCGCCAAATTTCAACGGCGATAATTGAGAATAATGCAATAGGATTCTTTCCTAAAAAATTTACTCCATCCCACCCAAAAATACCTCTCGTGATTAAATTTACAATACCGAAATCAAAGTGGAGCATAAAATGCCAAATCATCGCTCCTAAAATAGGTGGTGCTAACAGTGGAAAATACAATGTAACCTTAAAAAAGTTTTCCCCGCGCCGGTGATTATTTATGAGTGACGCTAGAAATATTGCTAATCCAAAAACAATACTGATAGCCAGCACAACAAATAAACTAGTATTCAGAACTACTTGTGTAAGCTCTGAGTCATCAAATGCTCGTGACCAGTTTTCAAATCCCACCCAATAACCAGAATCAAGAACTCCCCCTTCATTAAAACTCAAAAAAATTGCCCAGCCGACAGGTATTGCTAAAAACGCAAACCAGAGAATCATATAAGGTGCGAGAAATCCGGATGCACGCCCTAAATAACGAAGTCGATACTGATTTGCTTTTTTTCGGTACTGATCTGAACTTAACTCCAACTGAGCCCAAGCCTCATCCCCAGTCGGAACGCCATTAGACACATGATCTCTGATATCAGGCATTAACTAGCTCCCTCAAAAACCTAGTACGACACTAGTTAAGCCATCAACGGCGAATCTGAAAACACAATAATAGTCTGCATCAAAAATCATAATTAGTTAATCCTTAACAAATTCTCGCAAGACATTCTCAGTAATTTTTGAGACATTATTATCATAGTTGTTATGAGATAAACTTCCTAGCCAATTAATAGATCCAACCGAAAAAACCGCGCCACCTTTCTGCGTTGGATAATAAACCATATCTGCACGAACATTTGCATTATTGGTGCCATCAATTGTTGGCATCGTTACCATCATATCTTCATGGCAAACTAAATAATATGCACTATGCATACCTTCTGACGTCGCTAATCTTATAGCTTGAGGGGGAGTTCCAAGATCTAAATCCATCCGATCAAGTTCATCTCCTGCTGCACCGGACATCACGAGGCCGAAATCACCGATTACCTCATCTCCTTCAACTCCCTCAAAAATAAATTGGACATTGGGTCCATAACTAGCAGGTAGTCGTTTGTAACCAGGGGTCTTTAAATCCCAACCTTGGGCAGCAAATCCGACGCCGACCAACTGATTTGGCGATCGTCCAAGATGCCGCCAAATGCCTCCAACTTCCCCATTTGATGCAAGCTCCAATTCTCCCACGTGGGATGGCCATGCACGCGAGCCTGCATAACCTCGCCTGACTTCAATGATATGGTCGCGCTCCGGATCAACCGCCGTTACCCAGTAAAATCCATTGCCGCCTAGGTACATTAATCTGCCTCCGTCATCCATAAACTGGTCAAGGCCATCCAACATTGAAGATGTCCAATACTCGGGATGACTTCCTGTCAAAACCACATCATACTGTTCAAGCAACTCATGACCTCTTATATGCAAATCATGATCAGTAATTACATCGTAGTTAAACCCTTTCTCTTCAAGCCAATCTATCAGATAAAGGTCAAATGGTAATTTTCGCGGACAGCTATGCACCCAGTGGCGATGCTTTGGCCGCAAATTTACGATAGGCCTTCGAGAAGTAGAATAACAAATACCGCTACCATCTGAATGAACATCATATATTGAACCGCCATATTCCGTAAGGTGATCTCCCAGAAAATCATCGTAAGGATCAACAACGATAGGGATATTCGTCAACCCACTAAAATCAATGCCAGCAAACAGTACTCGTTCATTGGCATATGCAAGATAAGTAATAGTCGGCACAAGAAACGCTATTTTTTCCCTAGCCGTACTGTCAGAAACAAAAAAGGTTATAAAATCTTCTTCATCACCAGCCTTGAGGTAAGCTGCATAAACGCCACTCTTTATATCTGCAGGAAGATTCCATTTGAAACTTGTATCCCACTGCATATCTTCGACATCGTCATCATGAAAGTGAATACCGCCATACTGATCAGGCGCAACTTTTCGAGAGAACTCCCTTCCCGTCCAATTATGGCCAGTTAATCCCCGCATTGGGAAATTTATGACTTCCCCATGGCGCTGATTGTTCGAAATATCTTCAATAGTAGTGCTATTCGCAGGAGTTCGAGAAAAGTCCCAGGCGGCAACAAGATCCGATATTTCATCTGGCGCACCGTCTAAAGCCAAGTGATCGATTTCATCCGATAGAAGTGGTCGGCAAAATATCCGTGGACTTTCAATTTTTCCATTGAAACATTGGCGAGGTATAAATTCTTTCGGATCAGAAATGCCTGTTGCTGCAATTGAAACAGGAACGCTTGCCGAATGTAATTTTACTAATGATATCTTTTTGCTGTGTTCACTGTCTGCAGCAACATTTGGCCATCTACCACATTGGCGCTGAATCACAGTCGCAGTTCCTTCTTCTTGATCAAAGCTTCCAACCACAAAATACCATTGATTCTTTGCAAGACTATGGTCTGTCGAAACGTCGATTGTTTCTTCAGTATTTGACAAACGCAATGTTAGGCGTCCTTCCGGATTCAGATACAAACCAAACCCAGCTCCACTGGTTTGCTGTGCCACTATTGTTTGATAATCGTCTCCTACTGGCTTTGTGGCAAAAATCCATGCTTGTATTGATAAACCCTTGTCAAAGTCATTTAGTTGTCCTGATTGCGTGCATATGTAAGATCCTGGGTATGTTTTTTGATGATGGCCTCTCAGCGTCTCAGAAAATCCTTCCAATATCTCTGTTTTGAAACCAGGTCCCTCTGGATTCTCATCGCCATGAATCAATCTTACTAATTTTGCCTGATATTCTGCGAACTCAGTGCTCACCATAAACTGAATCGACTCACCGGGATGCACTACCATAGGATCAGCGTATCCAATCAGCTCTGATCGTTTTTTACCTCTTAAAGTTAGATCACTTGCCATACGTTTTCTCCATTTTTTCAGGATAACTTCTTATCACCAAGAGATGACCGTCTTAAAAGAACTCCGCTAAGACAGAACGACCCCGTAGGATCACCTACAGGGTCGTTCTTTAACATCATGCAGAACTAACCGCTAACTTAATGGGTCAGTTATATGTACTGCTTTCACTATTTTCGAGCGAGAATTTTCTCCATACGATCCTGAGTTTCTGCTACCTGCTCATCGATGGATACATCGCATGTTGTCACAGCCTCTAGCGCCTTGCCAAATTCATCCAACATCTGCGCAATCTTTGGATGCGGTAAGAGCCCATCCCAGGTGGTCATAGCCCACTCAAAGTTATCTTGCAAGAGTTTGTTACCGCCACTCGAATCAACATCATCTCGGGTGCCTACAAAGCCGTAATGATTATTGAACTTGGTAGCAAATTCAGTTCCAACTAGGTATTTTGTTAATGCCCATGCTGCTTCCTGTTCTTTACTTTTTGCAGCAACCGCATAATATCCAGTCGTTGAGAACTGAGTTTGTTTTCCACCCGCAGCACCAACCGGTTGAACAATAGTCCATTTAAATGGCAGGCCTTCGGCCTCTAGCGGAATAACTCGACTTGGCTCTTCAACCATCATTGCTAGCTTTCCAGCCTTAAAAAGAGATAACGCAGCTTCACGATCATATTGCCCCAACGGTGGCTGTATGGCGTCGTCACCACTACACCTCAAATCAACTGCAAACTGCAACGCGCTACGAACAGCCGGCGAATCAAAAGTAGCGGTCTCCATGTCATCAGAAACCATATCACCGCCGTAGTTATGGATCATGTTATAGAACCAATACCACCCATAGTCCTTTACCGTGCTTGGAGAATTAAAACCCCAAACTTCCGGTGGATTCTGAAGCGCCTTCGCGGTAGCCATGAGCTCTTCATTGTTAGTTGGAATTGAAAGGCCAGCGGCATCTAACATATCCAAATTGACATACATAACAATCGTCCCGATTACCGCAGGGATGCCATACAGCTCATCTCCATAGTAACTCGGATTAACAATGTTATCAGGGAAACGAGCTCGCTCATCTGCGTAATCGGCTGCATTAAAATGGTCATGAAGATCACTAAATGCTCCGCGTGCACCAAAGAGATTTAGATGCGTGCTGGTTTGATAAGTTACATCATACACGTCCGAGCCAGCGAAGTTTGCTGAGTACAATGCCTCGAGCTCCCCCCATGGTATTACAGTGTGCTCAATTTCCATTCCAGTTGCAGCCTTAAATGGGGCCAACCATTCTTCCATCAACGCTATTTCGTCTGCACCATGTGGCGCTTTGGCAAACTTGATAGTTACTCCATCAAATTCACCTGCCTGAGCCGCACCACTCAATGCTGTAGCTAGCACAAACGTGGCGGCCGCTGTGGTTGAAACTAATCGGCGTCTCAACTTAGAAAGATCCAACATAATTTTCTCCTCCTTCTTTATAAAAGATATAAAAACCCGAAATCAAAGCTAAAATTCCTGTGATTCCTAGATACATGTCTCAAAATCGGATCAGTCTATCCAATTTGAACCAAACAACCTTTATCTACTGTCAAGAAATCAAAAGCTCGTTTTATAACACCCATAATTAAACACAAATCCACCCAATCTTGTCAATTTTGAATTACAAGCAGGCGCAACCGATGATAATCATTAATTTAGCCTAATAAATACGCTATTTTTCCATACGCTCTAACCATTCCAAAGTAACACGATTAAATGTGGCAGGATCCTGAACTCCGAACAAATGAGATCCTCCCGGGAAAATCACAAGCTCAGCACCGTTAATCCCGTCGGCCAACTCACGAGAATAACTAGGCGGTAAACACATATCATTTTCACCCACCGTAACAAGAGTTGGCGCAGCAATTCTATTAAGTTCACTCGATATGTCATGACTCATATTTGCATCAATCTGACCTTGCATGCCTTCAATTGGCGATGAATTCTTTTTCATATTTTCGAGGACTGTCATGATCATTTCGTAATTATTGGTAATAAAGTCTGGAGGGAAAAGATACAAAAGTGCTGCTTCATAATAAAGATCAAGGCCGCCCTCCTCCAACCAACGAGCCATCATTCCAAAATACATCTTTGCATAACCGTGGGTCTTTGCCCATCCCCCATGAAGCTGTAAGGTATTAATTCTCGCCGGCCAATCAATGGCAATTTTCGCGCCAATTGCGGCCCCTAAAGATAAGCCCGAAAGGTGGCATGTAGATATTTCTAGCTCATCTAATAACGCTACTGTATCCTCTGCCATCATTTTTACTGAGTAAGGACCTTCAGGAGAGTCACTTTTACCAACACCTCGATTATCAAAAATAAGTGTTCTATATTTATCTTTATATTCGTTTACTTGAGGCATCCAACGAGACGAGTCTGCGCCCGTACCGCGAATAAATACTACAGGTACACCATCACCCTCACCATGCCACTCATAGTAGACAGATATCCCGGTTGAAATTTGTACTAATGGCATATGTTCCTCCTTCCGTTTTATTTACTATTTAATTCTAATATCGTTTATTTAACATCGGCCATCCCATATCCTGGCCAACACCTTGCGATAACACTGAAGCAACATGGAGCACCAAATCTTCACGACACTTTGGTCCTGTAACTTGGATGCCAACTGGCAATCCATCACTATCAAATCCGACAGGAACTGCGCATGTTGGAAGACCAAGCAAATCTTGCGGCACTGTGTAATCCATGCAGATATCTCTGAACTCAACTTTTTTATCGTAATGATCTACCAAATCAGGACTATCTACAGTAGATGGTCCTGCCGCAGTAATAGGCGTGATTAAAACATCAATCTTTTGAAACATAGAATCAAATTGACGCGCAAAGTCCAGTCGTCGCTGATTTGCCTTAATATAATCACTGAGTGAAATCTCGCTTGCTTGCATCAAGCGTCCGACCACATCTCTTCCATATTTTTTTTCATGAGAAGGGTAGGTTTCGAGATCATATTTGTGAACATGAAATGCTTCGGCCATCTGTATAGTCGCAAATGTGGGTCGAATTTTTTCGGCCATATTTATCGAGACATCCTCTAAAATTCCTTTGTTTGAGAGCGCAATTTCAATTACCCTCTCGAAGTGATTCTGATAATCTGGCGCGAGTCTTCGTAAGTGGAGACTTTCGCATCGCCCCACTATCACGCCATGAAGGTCTCTTGATGATCGACTAAATTCAGGTAGTGATGAAGAAAGAGTGGTTGAGTCTTTTAAATCGAATCCTGACATGACTTTAAGTGCAAGCGAAAGGTCATCCACATTTCTAGCTATAGGCCCAGGATGATCCATAGATGGTGCCAACGAGACGCCACCCCGCTTTGGAATCCTACCGTAAGTAGGTTTAATGCCAAAAATCCCACAAACTGCCGCGGGAATCCGTATGGATCCTCCCGTATCGCTAGCTAATGCGATAGGTGCCATGCCAGCAGCAACTGCTGCAGCTGACCCACCACTTGAGCCACCAGGCACCCGATCTAGATTCCACGGATTTTGGGTACTCCCCATAGAGTGATGTTGTGTTGTAATGCCCCATCCAAATTCATGGGCTCGAGTAAGA
>MDTE01204999.1_pt1 | contig 28408 bp, 21 predicted proteins | sample 811231 | NCBI WGS metagenome assembly MDTE01 (sample SAMN05326651, study PRJNA326480) | marine metagenome | isolation source: seawater | place: Indian Ocean: Red Sea | collected 2010 | reverse complement strand
TTCAGGCCATTGCACCAGACGTACTGCGTCACCGCGTGCTGTTGAGTTTCGAGGCAGAAGCGGACGGCATCACCGGCGGCCATCTGGTCCAAATGCTGCTGGATCGCGTTCCGGTCCCCTGATGTCTGGCAGTACCATGAGGGAAGCTCTCCGAACAGCGCAGTCATCCATGCCGCGTGACACCCGGCGGGCAAGCATGGACGCGCGCATCGAGCCCGCGTTGTCCCGTCTTATTCAATTGCGTCTCGAGGCTCGCGATCTAGGTCTCAGCTTTGTCGAGCGGGTGGCCGCGAATCGTGCCGGAACCTACTTGTCAGCCTACAAAGGCCGCGGCATAGATTTCGAGGAAACCCGCGTCTATCAACCCGGCGACGACTTTCGCACCGTCGACTGGCGGGTCACGGCCCGTACCGGTGAGCCGCATACCAAGGTGTTTCGCGAGGAACGCGAGCGCCCGGTCCTTTTTCTCGTCGACCAGCGTTCAAGCATGGATTTTGGCACGCGCGGCCGATTCAAGTGTGTCACCGCGGCCGAGGCGGCAGCAGTGCTGGCGTGGGCAGCGGTAGACAAAGGTGATCGCGTCGGCGGCCTCATATGTACCCAATCAGCACTGGTCGAGTCGCGCGTGATTGGCCGGCGAATGGGCGCCTTGCAACTCTTGAAGTCCCTCACCTCGAGTCGGCAACGTGAGGCGCTCGACACCAGCGTGGTTCCGCTGCGCGATTCTCTGGCGCGACTGCGGCAGCTCGCGCGACCCGGCTCACTGGTCATCGTAGTGAGCGACTTTCGCGGTCTCGATGAAGAAGCGCACAGCTTGCTTGCAACAATCGCGCGAAACTGCGAGCTCATTTGTGTGATGATTTACGACGTGGTCGAAGCCAACGCTCCACCGGCCGATCAATACGCGATTACCGACGGAGCGCAGTTCTCTTCATTCGACACTCGAAATCCCGCGGTCGTCCAGGCTTACGAACATCACTTCCGGAAACGACTCGCAGAGCTCGGACAGCTCACCGGCACGCATGGCGCCAGGCTGCTGACGCTCGACGGCGAGGGGTCGGTGGTCACGTCGCTGAAGCTCCAACTCCAGCGACGCGGTGGGCCTCGCCGTGGCTAATGCGCTCGGCTTCGATCCCCTCGCTGAGCTGCGTGGGTTGCATATTCCCGAACCGGTGTCCTGGTGGCCACCGGCCCCCGGCTGGTGGCTGTTGGCGGTGGTCGTGATGATTGCGCTGGTCGGGCTCAGCATCCGCATTCGCCGCCAGCTCCGGTCACCACTACGCGCTGCTCGTGCCGAGCTCGTACAGTTGGAGGCACAACACGCCCGGCAGCCGGACAACCATCAGACCGTGGGCGCCTTGTCGGCGTTACTGCGACGCAGTGCGCTGGCTCAGTTTCCGAACGCGCACGCTGCCGGTTTGTGCGGTCAGGCCTGGCTGGAGTTTCTCGATCGCACCGCGCGCACCGATCAGTTCAGCCGGGGACCTGGCGTGGTGCTGACCAGCGTGCCCTATCAGCCAGATGGGCATGCTGACGTCGACGCCTTGTTTCAGCTCACACGTGACTGGCTTGCCGTCGCGCCTCGCTTTCGCGAGCCTGGTCCATGCTGACTCTAGCCTGGCCCTGGCTGCTCACCGTCTTGCCACTGCCGTGGCTGGTGCGCTGGTTGCTGCGACCCGCACGTAACGCCCCTGCAGCAGCAGCGCGGGTACCTTTTTTCGCCGAGTCTCGAGTGATCGATGACTCCGTCGCCGGTCTCACCCACACTCGAAACCTGGATGCCATCCTCACTGTCAGTGCGTGGATCTTGCTGGTGCTCGCGGCGTGTAAGCCTCAATACGTCGGTGACGCTCTGGAAATGCCAATCAGCGGCCGTGACTTGGTTATCGCGGTCGACATTTCCGGCAGCATGGAACAAGACGATTTCACTATTGCCGATCGACGAGCTACACGCCTCGATGTGGTGAAGCTGGTGGCCAGTGAGTTTGTCGAGCGGCGTGAGGGCGACCGCCTCGGTCTGGTGTTGTTCGGTGCGCGAGCCTATCTGCAAACACCGCTCACTTTTGACCGTGACGCCGTGGTAGCAATGCTCTACGAGGCGGAGATTGGACTCGCGGGAAAGCTCACCGCGGTTGGTGATGCCATTGGTCTCAGCTTGAAACGAATGCGCGAGGCACACAGCAACGAGCGAGTTCTGGTGCTGATGACAGACGGCGCCAACACCGCGGGGCAGGTATCGCCCAAGCTCGCCGCCCAACTCGCGGCTAGAGAAGGGCTGCGGATCTACACCATCGGAATTGGCGCCGAGAGGCGTTTCAACACCTTGTTCGGCATTTACGAGCTGGCTGCCTCGGGCGATCTGGATGAAGAAAGCTTGAAGGTCATAGCCGACACCACCGGAGGACGTTACTTCCGGGCGGCGAACACCGATGACCTGAAGCAGATCTACGCGGACCTCGATCGTCTCGAACCGGTGGTAGGCACCGACACGGTGCTCAGACCGACACTTTCGCTGTTTCCGTGGCCATTGGCGGGTGCACTGGCGCTGACGGTACTGCTCGCGCTGAGGCGCGTCGCCTGGCCCAAGCTCGGCGTGGCGGGAGACTGAGACCATGGACGAGTTTCATTTCATTCGCCCCTGGTGGCTGCTCGCGCTGGTGCCGCTAGCTGCGCTCGTCTGGGGACTCATCAGACATCCTCGTGGCGAATCGACCTGGCGCAACATCTGTGACCCCGTTCTGCTGGACACACTGTTGGTGCGCTCGAGAACTCATCAACGTGCTCCTCTGCTGTTGCTCATACTCGCCTGGCTGGTGTCGACCGTGGCGCTCGCCGGACCGACCTGGACTCGTCTGGAACAGCCTGTGTTCCAAGCACAGCACGGGCGGGTGGTGGTGCTCGACCTGTCCTTGTCCATGGACGCAACCGATGTCAGTCCGACCCGTTTGACCCGGGCACGATTCAAGGTGCTGGATATCCTGGCGCGCAGCCGTGACGGCCAGGCAGGATTGGTGGTTTTTGCCCACCACGCTTATGCCTTGTCGCCGCTCACCGATGATGCCAATACCCTGGCGTCCCTGGTGCCGGTGCTGACGACGGCCTTGATGCCAGGTCAAGGCAGCGAGCTTGCCAAGGGCATGGTCCTCGCTGATGAGCTTTTGTTTCGCGCCGGCGTGAGCGCTGGTGAGGTTGTGGTGGTCACCGACGGCGCTGGCAACCTGGATGCTGCGCTGGCGGCGGCGCGGCAACTGGACCGACGAGGCAGGACCGTTTCGGTACTCGCGGTCGGAACCGCACAAGGGGCCCCAGTGCCATTACGTTCAGGAGGCTTTCTCACCGACGCCGACGGTTCCATCGTGCTACCCGGTGTCGATCTCGATGCACTTCGAAGCATCGCCAGCGCCGGTGGCGGCAGATTCTCGACACTCAGCAACGATGACACCGACCTGCAGCGAGTGCTCGATCGCGGCGGTGTAACCCTGTTTGACGACGTCAAACAATCGTCAGTGCGGACTGACCAATGGCGTGAAGAAGGGATCTGGCTGGTGTTGGTGCTGCTACCCTTCGCCGCACTCGGGTTTCGCCGTGGCTGGCTGCTCGGTTGCGCTTTTCTGCTCGCTGCACAGCCAGGACCCGCGCACGCGTTCGAGTGGGCGGACCTGTGGTCACGCCCCGATCAGCGTGGTGCGAAACTGCTGAACCAAGAGCAAGGTGCTCAAGCCGCGGAATTGTTTGAGAACCCGGGCTGGCGCGGTGCCGCCCACTACGACGCCGGTCAGTACGAGCGCGCAGCGCAGGCGTTCATGGAAGAAAACTCCGTAAGGGGTCATTACAACCGGGGTAATGCACTCGCCAAAGCCGGTGATCTCCCGGGCGCCTTGGATGCTTATGAGCAAGCCCTTGCGATGCGACCGGACCACGACGATGCGGCGTTCAACCACGGCCTCGTGGAGCACCTGCTGGAGCAACTGATCACCGCCGGAGATGGCACTCAACGACCGGACTCAGAATCCACCGACGAGCGCTCCGATCAAAAAGCATCGAACAACCAGCGCGACAATCAAAGCAGCGATGCCGGCTTGAACGATGACGATGGTCGTCGTGAAGAAGAAGACGAGTTGCTCTCTGATCAGGCCAGCGAGGGAATCGAGTCAGGGGAGGGCAGCACCGACAGTCGTCAAAACAGCGCCAATCGCTCGCAACCACCGTCGCGGCAGAGTAGTGAAGGCGGTGACACCCAAGAGGCCCAATCCGAAGAAGAGCAACAGACCCAAGGTCAGAATTCGAGCCTCGGTGTTGAGCAAAGCAGCGCCTTGAGTGAAGAGACCAGCCGCTCGCTGGAGCAATGGCTACGCCGTATTCCCGATGATCCGGGTGGACTGCTCCGACAAAAGTTCTTGCGCGAGCATCGGCGCCGACAAGCCGAGTACGGACAACAACATTCGGAGACACCGTGGTGAAACTCACGGCCGCCATCGTCATCGTACTGGCCACCGTCAGCTGGCCGGCGCTGTCCGAAGCGGCAACCGCCCGGTTCGACCGAGACAGGGTCAACCTCGGCGAAACCGTCGAGCTCGTCATCGAAGTCGAGAATCCGCAGAGCGACGCTCGACCAGACCTATCGCCGTTGACAGGCAATTTCGACATAGTCAGTAAGCCACGCACGGAATCACAGCTGCGTATTGTCAACGGCGCCTCGCGCTCGACGCTACGAGTTACGGTCGTGCTGGCGCCGCTGAGCGCCGGCGAGATCCGAATCCCGGCGCTGAGGGCAGGTTCGCAAACCACCAACCCGCTGGCGCTGCGAGTGCTCGAGCCGAATGCTGACTCCGTCCCTGAAGTATTCCTCGAGACCATCGTCGAGCCGGAGTCGCCCTATGTGCAAAGTGAAATCTCCTACCGAGTGCAACTGTTTCATCGTCAGGACTTGCTCAGCGGTAACATCACCGAGCCCTCCCTGGAAGGCGCGCCAGTGCTGCAGATTGGGGATGACACCAGCTCGTCGGTACAACGTCATGGCCAGACTTACCAGGTTATCGAGCGACGTTACGCGATATTTCCACAGAGCAGTGGCCGAGTGACGCTGTCAGCGCCGAAATTCGTAGGTGAGGTCGCCTATGACCCGCGGACTGCCGGCGGAAACCAGAGCGCTGGCACATCATCGAGCACTGATCCCTTCGCGAGCTTTTTTCGCATGACCCGAAATGTCTACGCGCGGGGCGAAGCGATGACGCTCGACATTAGACCAATTCCGGACAGCTTCACCGGTCAGCCCTGGCTGCCCGCACAAGCCGTCAAGTTGACCGAAAGTTGGGCTCAAAGACCGGTTGAGTTTCGTCTTGGCGAGCCGGCGACTCGCATACTCACCATGACCGTGGTGGGATTGTCGGAATCACAAGTCGAGACGCTGCCCACCCCCCCCCATCCGACCCTGAAGACCTACCCGGACAAGCCAGAGCGCAAGACGGTCACCGATGGCAAGAACGTCATCACCACCCTGACGTTTAAGGTTGCCATCGTACCGACCCAAGCCGGCTCACAGACTCTGCCGGCCATCGATGTACATTGGTGGGACACGCGTCACGACCAAGCTCGGGTTGCGCACTTGCCTGAACGTAAAATCAGCGTGCGTCAACCGCCACCGTCCGATCAACAGGCGATTCAGCCTGACACACCCATGAGGCCAATCCAGGACGTGAGCTCAACGCCACAGTCTTCACTCGGCTGGTGGTTGAGCGCGGCACTGTTCGTACTTTGGTTGATAACCGCGCTGGCGTGGATCAGAGCCCGAAAGCGACCGGCTAGCGCCCCCCCCGAGATGGAGCCAGCCGGTATTCGAGCGAATCGCAAAGCGCTTAAACAGGCCTGTCTGGCCGACGACTTGGCACTGGCAAACCAGGCTCTGCTCGGCTGGGCGCAGTTGCTGTGGCCTGAAGACCCGCCACGCAGTCTGCTCGCCGTCGCTGACAGACTCGAGGACACGCATGCTCGTGCGGAGCTTGAAGCCGCCGATCGTGCAAGCTTTGGCGAGCACACCGATGCATGGAGGGGTGCGTCATTCTGGGAGTCCATGAACCGGGCGCTCTCGACGACCAAGCCATCTAAAAGAGTGGGGGTCGCCGGCAAACCCAGTCTGCCCGCCCTCTACCCGCGGCTCGAGAGCTGACAAGGATTCACGCGAGTCTCGAATGTGCCGGAGCAAAATTTGCTCGAGCTACCTCGGTCTCATGTGCGGGAACAGCAGAACGTCGCGAATAGTGTTGCGATCGGCCAAGAACATCACCAGACGGTCAACACCGACGCCCTCGCCAGCAGTGGGTGGCAGGCCGTGCTCCAACGCACACACATAGTCTTCGTCGAAATACATGGCCTCTTCGTCTCCACTGCCACGACTCTTCACCTGCTCTTGAAACCGCTCCGCTTGGTCCTCGGCGTCGTTGAGCTCGGAAAATCCATTGGCAAGTTCCGCACCGGCGATAAACAGCTCGAATCTGTCAGTGACGAATGGATCGTCGTCGTTTCGGCGTGATAACGGCGAAACTTCGGTTGGGTACTGAGTTATGAATGTCGGCTGGTCAAGATTTGGCTCAGCGGTTTTCTCGAAGATTTCCAGTAGCACCTTGCCAAGCCCGTGGTGACCTTCGACCTGGATGCCGAGGCCACGGGCGTACGCATAGACATACTCCGGATCGCGGATTGCCTTGACCTCGAAGTCGGCGTTGAAGCGCAGGATGGATTCCTCAACTGACATGCGCACAAATGGCGCACCGAGATCATACTCTTGGCCCTCGAACGTCACCGTGGTCGTAGCGTGCACCGCCTGGGCGCAAGCACGAAACATGTCTTCGGTCAAATCCATGAGATCGTTGTAATCCGCATAGGCCTCATAAAACTCGAGCATGGTGAACTCGGGGTTGTGCTTGGTCGACAAACCTTCGTTTCGGAAGTTGCGATTGATCTCAAAGACTCGCTCGAAGCCACCCACCACCAATCGCTTCAGATTGAGCTCGGGTGCTACGCGCAGATAGAGGTCCATGTCGAGCGCGTTGTGATGAGTGACAAACGGGCGCGCCACGGCACCGCCAGGGATCACCTGCATCATCGGCGTCTCGACTTCGAGGTAGTCTCTGTCGAGCAGAAAGCGACGCAGCGTGTCCACAACCTTCGAGCGAATGCGAAACACCTCGCGCGACTCTTCATTCGCGATCAGGTCCAGGTAGCGTTGGCGATAACGTGTTTCCTGATCAGCGAGGCCGTGGTACTTCTCGGGGAGGGGACGCAGGGCTTTGGTCAGCAGCTTGACGGTGGCGACGCGAATGGAGAGCTCACCCGTATTGGTCTTAAACACCGTTCCAGTGGCTCCGATGATGTCACCTAGGTCCCCATTTTTGAATTCTGCATAAGCGTCGTCGCCGATCTCGTCTCGACGCAGAAACAGCTGAATCCGGCCACTCACGTCCTGAATGTGCGCGAACGTGGTCTTGCCCTGTACACGACGACTCATGACTCTGCCTGCGACGGCGACAGGGTTGGCTTCCTCCTTCAGCCGCTCCGAGTCGAGGGCCTCGTACTGCTCGTGGATCTGCGCGGCAGTCGCATCACGGCGGAAGTCGTTCGGAAAAGCCGAGCCGGCGGCACGCAGCTCCGCAAGCTTCGCGCGCCGCCGGCCGATCTGTTCTTGTTCGTCCTGCTTGTCGTTCATGTTCATCCCTTGCGCAAGAACTCAAAGGCCGCTCTTCAGACTCGCCTCCAAAAACTTGTCCAAATCTCCATCGAGCACCGCCTGGGTGTTACCTGTTTCGAAATTGGTTCTGAGGTCTTTGATACGCGATTGGTCGAGCACATAAGACCGGATCTGACTGCCCCAACCCACGTCCGACTTCGAATCCTCGACGCTCTGCTGCTCGGAGCGCCGTTTCATCATCTCGATCTCGTAGAGCTTCGCCTTGAGCTGCTTCATAGCGGTCGCCTTATTCTTGTGCTGCGAGCGGTCGTTCTGACATTGCGCCACCACCCCCGAAGGCATGTGGGTGATACGTACCGCCGATTCCGTTTTGTTGACGTGCTGACCGCCGGCGCCGCTGGAACGATAGACGTCAATACGCAAGTCGGCAGGGTTGATTTCGATATCGATGTCGTCATCAATTTCGGGCGACACGAATACCGAAGCAAATGAGGTGTGGCGCCGATTGCCGGAGTCGAACGGAGACTTCCTCACCAACCGATGCACACCGGTCTCGGTGCGTAGCCAACCGAACGCATGGTCACCCTCGACCTTCAAGGTGACACTCTTGACGCCTGCGACCTCGCCGTCAGAACGCTCAATGAGCTCGGTGCTGAATCCGCGCCGCTCTGTCCAACGCAAATACATGCGCAGCAGCATCTCCGCCCAATCCTGTGCCTCGGTACCGCCAGCACCTGCCTGTATATCCAAAAACGCGTTGGCGGCATCCATCTCACCGGCAAACATTTTGCGAAACTCGAGTGAGGAGACCCGCTCTTCTACCGCGGCGAGGTCTTCTTCGACGGCCGTGACGGTGTCTTGATCGTCATCTTCCGAGGCAAGCTCGAGCAGCTCACGCGATTCGTCGAGAGAAGACGTCAGCTCGGTAAGTCCGTTGACCACCTGCTTGAGGCGGGCACGTTCCTTACCCAGACTCTGGGCCCGCTCCGGCTCACCCCAGACCGCGGGGTCCTCGAGCTCGCGGAGAACTTCTTCTAGACGCTCTGCTTGAGTATCGAAGTCAAAGATACCCCCTCAGGGCAGCGCATCTCCCTTGAAGGTCGTCGATTTGAGCAAACAGCGGATTGATCTCGAGCATCTCGTGGACACCAGCATCCTGTTAGAAGGCGCGTGATGGTACTACAACCGGGTCGCAGAATAGTAGAACAGCGGTTAACCAGAAGAATGAACTTGCACAAGAAAACAGGCTGTTCCCGCAAGTAATGCTAACTTTCAGGCGCCCTGAGACCTAAACGCCCGGGCCGATCAAACTGCGCATCCAACATGCGAACTCAAGCCTTGTTATGAACATCGAGCACACTACTACCCGCCGCTAGAGTTCCGAAGATACCGCTGCACCAATCCCCCTGATTCTGCTAGTAGAAGATGACGAGCTGCACCGTCACCTGAAGGGGCGGGCGTTCTCCAATCACGACAACGTCATGCACGTCAACCTTGCCGGGTATCTGTCGGAAGCACTCCGACATGTGGCGGGGCTGATCCGGACTTGCTGATCGTCGACTTCATTCTGCCCGACGGTCGCAGCATCGAGCTGTTACCGGGGAACACCTTGGAACCCAAGTTTCCAAGCGTGTTCATCACAAGCCATGGCGAAGAGCAAATTACGGTGCGGTCATGAAGCCTGGGGCACTGGATAAGCTCGCGGTCACCACTCACTTGATTCGTGAACTGAAGCCGCCGAATCGGAAGAAATTCTCAACACCGTGCGCGAGCTCGGTATCAACTGCGCGCAGGGCTACAGTCTAGGCCAGCCGACACCTATTCCGTGAGTATCACTGCTCTTCCAGATACTCGACAATCAAGTTGACACTTCGCACACCACGGAACTCATTGACTTCCAGACGGTAAGCGAGTCGCACTGATGTTGTGTCCGGTCTCCAGGCATCGACATCGGCGTTGAACTGAATAGCCTCGACGACTTGGCCACCCTTCGCGGACCGGACACGCAGCTTCAGATGGCGCTCCTTCAGAATACGTGAATCGAGTACCTCGAAGCCGCCGTCGAACAGCGGCTCCGGGAAGCCCTGTCCCCACGGCCCGGCTTTGCGTAACGCGTCGGCCGCGTGCAGTGTCAGTTGTTCCGGGGCGAGCTCACCATCACTGAACACGACACCCTCCAGATCATCGGCGTCGAGTAGCTCCCGAGCGCGTCGATCGAAGGCTTCGCGAAAACGCTCCAGATTTTCTCGCGGCAACGTCAGTCCTGCCGCCATCGCGTGGCCACCAAACCGGGTGATCAGATGTGGGTGCGCGCTCGCCACATCTTGTAGTGCGTCGCGGATGTGAAATCCCTTTATCGAACGCCCGGAACCTTTCAGGCTCTGAGCGCCATCGCAGGCAAAAGCGATCACCGGCCGATGCAAACGGTCCTTGATGCGGGAAGCCAGAATGCCGACCACGCCCTGGTGCCAGTCTTCATCGAACAGGCACAAACCAAGCCCCATGTCGTCATCGAGCTCGAGCTCGGTCAAATTCGCCAGTGCCTGACTCTGCATGTCGGATTCAATTTCACGACGCTCACGGTTCAAGCTGTCAAGCTCACCGGCCAGACGCCGGGCGGTCGCACTGTCATCGGTGAGCAGACATTCCACCCCGCTGCTCATGTCGGCCAGGCGACCGGCGGCATTGAGCCGCGGGGCGACCGCAAACCCCATATCTGAAGCGACCACCCGTTGCTGGTCACGACCGGCAACCTGCAGCAATGCGCGGATTCCGGGCCGACACCGACCGGAGCGGATCCGAGCCAGGCCCTGCGAAACCAACACGCGATTGTTGTGGTCCAGTGGCACCACGTCGGCGATCGTACCCAAGGCGACCAAATCCAGCAGCTCAGCGAGATTGGGCGCGGCGGCGCCCTCGAATTCACCACGTTCACGCAAGCGAGCTCTAAGCGCGAGCAACACATAAAACATGACGCCAACCCCGGCCACACTCTTGCTGGGGAACTCACACCCCTGCTGATTGGGATTGACAATGGCCTCGGCGGAAGGGAGCTCAGCACCCGGGAGATGGTGATCGGTTATCAGCACGGAGATGCCGTTCTCGCGGGCGGCACGAACACCGTCGATGCTGGATATGCCATTGTCGACGGTGATCAAGACATCCGGCTGCCATTGACATGCCACCTCGACGATCTCCGGCGTCAGCCCATAGCCAAATTCGAATCGATTCGGGACCAGATAGTCGACGTGCTCGATACCAAGCGCTCGTAGCCCGAGCACGGCGACTGCGCAGCTGGTCGCCCCATCAGCATCGAAGTCACCAAGAACGAGCACCCGCTGCCGGCTGGTCCGCGCCTGCTCGAGCAGCCGCACCGCCACATCAATGTCCTTCAGGGTGTCGAATGGCAGTGCTTTGGATAGCGAATAGTCAACGTCATCGGTTGAATGCACACCACGCGTCGAGTAGACGCGGGCGACCAACGGGTGCACGTCATCCGAAAACGCACCGGTGGCCAATGACACCCGACGCTCAATTCTCAAAGCTCGCCTCCAAATCCCCGACAAGCTCGTCGAGTCGTTTTCGCTTTTTCAAAAATGACCAACCCGATTGGCGATGGCAATTGAACATCGGACCAAAGCCCGGGTGCAGCCTCAATGCGGCTACAGAACTCTCCTCGAGCGCGGAGCAAAGCGAGGGTAGCTGGTGTTCTACGAACGCACTGAATGCATGCCGCCACTGCTCGATGTCTTGTCGTATGGCAGGCAAGTACATGGAGGTCACGACAACCAGTGCGTCGCCCTGAACATACTCGTCCCGGGCGTCCCACAACGCCGCCGCGAGTACGTCATCGGAGTCCAGACTCCGCCAGCGCTGCTCCGGCACCACCGGCGCCCCGCCTCCCCAAAGCCATAAACTGTTGATGGTTGGTAGACCCTTGAGCCGTCGGCGCTCATTGGTTGAACTGGCGTGCAGCACCATCTGCGCCTCGTTTAAAAAGCTGCGCCATTGCGAGGCATTGCCCGCCCCTGGATAGAGCTCCGTGACCAGTCCGGATGCCGCCAGGGTAGGCGCGGTGGTTGCTGTAGGCTGGAACTCGGTATCCTGGAGATACCACCGATGTGGATGTCCGGCAACGACCCGTCCAGGGTCTCCAGCAAAATGCTGGTTCAATTCGTCAACCAACGTCATCGAATCAACAAGCTCCAGCGAAAGCTCGGCAGCCAGCGTCACATGGACGTCGGAAAGACCGGGACGCACGTACACCGGGTCGACGCGGTACACCGGGCTGGGTGGCTCCTCGTCGAAGTCGTAGCGATAGCTGTGGGTCGCAATTGGCCAGTCATCCGCACCTTCACCGTGAAGGCCGAATGCTTTGCAGACGATGGATTCGAGTGCGATAGCATCGAACGGGTCAGACTCGGGCCGGGCGCTCGACAACAGATCCGCCAACCCGTCGCTGACGAGCCCTTCGGAGGCATATTTGATCCATCGTGCTCTGTCAGCGAGCTCCGAGGGCGGGCCGAGCAATCCAGGAACAAGCGCAGTCGACTGCATGGCCGCGGGTAATCAACCGTCGAGGTGACTGAGAATTGCGTCCTCGACAGGACCTGGCCGCGCTTCGACAGTAACCAGTCGGCCTTCGCATTGTCGAATAGCGGTATCCGGGTCTTTGAGACCATGACCGGTCACCGTGCACACCACGGTGGAACCTTCAGGTATTCTCCCTGAGCGAATCTCCTTGAGCGCGCCGGCAACACTCACCGCCGAGGCAGGCTCACAGAAAATGCCTTCTTTCTCCGAGAGCTCGCGTTGCGCCGCGAGGATGGCCTCATCATCGAACGCATCGAACCAGCCACCCGACTCGCGACTCGCCTCGAGGGCACGATCCCAGGACTGAGGATTGCCGATACGAATGGCGGTTGCGACGGTTTCCGGCTGGGCGACCCGCTCTCCGTTCAGGAACGGCGCAGCACCCGCGGCTTGATAGCCGAGCATCACCGGACGAGATTGATTTCGCCCATCACCGCCGGCCGCGAGTTCCGCGCTCTGGCTGTAACCCATCCAATGCGCAGTAATGTTGCCGGCGTTACCGACTGGCAGACAATGAAAGTCAGGCACCCGACCGAGTTGCTCCAATATCTCGAAGGCAACCGTCTTCTGACCTTCCAGGCGATAAGGGTTGATGGAATTCACAATGGCCACCGGTGAAGTCTTGGCGACGCTTTTCACCAAATTCATACCTTCGTCGAAATTGCCTTTGATCTGGATCACGACCGAGCCATGCATCATCGCCTGGGCCAACTTGCCCATCGCGATCTTGCCATCTGGTATGAGAACGAAGGCCTTGATTCCCGCACGCGCAGCATAAGCAGCCGCAGATGCAGAGGTGTTTCCAGTAGAAGCGCAGATGACAGCTTTGGAGCCCTCTTCCACAGCCTTGGTAACGGCCATGGTCATGCCGCGGTCTTTGAATGACCCGGTGGGATTGAGGCCTTCGAACTTGACGAACACACGAACGTCTTTGCCGGTTTCCCGGACCAGACGGTTGAGCTCGATCACAGGCGTGTTGCCTTCGTTCAAGCTGATAATGGGTGTGTCATCGTCAACCGGCAGTCGATCACGGTACTTGTGGATGAGACCACGGTAGAGATTCTCAGATGACAAGTGCAACAACCCCTGAAGCCAATGGCTGGAGACGGAATTGTAACGTCAGTCGGCGTCCAATTGCTCGACACGGATGCGCACGACCTCGCCGGTGATGCAATCGAGATTCTCGATGCGCTCGATGGCGGCAACGACGTCGCCCTCCTTGCCGCGATGAGTAAGCATGATCAAGTCGACCTGCTCGACGCCGGCTCGTGGTTCTTTCTGAACCATGGCTTCGATGCTGATCTGATGCTCGGCGAGAATACTCGACACCTGAGCCAGCACACCCGGCTGGTCATCGGCGAGCATGCGCAAGTAGAAAGCGGTCTCGACCTCGGCCATGGACACGACCTGCGCCTGAGCGATGGACTCCGGCTGAAACGCCAGATGCGGCACTCTCGCACTAGGTGCAACCCCCAGGCTGCGCACCACATCGACCAGGTCGGCGACGACTGCCGAGGCAGTTGGCTCAGCGCCGGCACCCGCACCGTAATAGAGCGTTGGACCCACGGCATCGCCCTGCACCAGCACCGCATTCTTGACGCCGTTTACATTGGCCAGCAAGCGGCGCTCAGGAATCATCGTCGGGTGCACCCGCATTTCCACACCGTTGGCGGTGCGTCGCGCAATCCCCAGGTGCTTGATGCGATAACCGAGCTCGGTCGCGAACCCAACGTCTTCGGGCGTGACGGTGGAGATGCCTTCGGTGAAGACATGATCAAACGACAACGGCATTCCAAAGGCGATGGACGAGAGAATCGTGAGCTTGTGCGCGGCATCGATGCCTTCGACGTCGAATGTCGGATCCGCTTCGGCATAACCGAGCGCCTGCGCCTCACGCAGCACATCCTCGAAGGCCCTCCCACGGTCCCACATTTCGGTCAGGATGAAGTTGCCGGTGCCATTGATGATTCCGGCCAGCCACTCAATCCTGTTCCCCGCCAGGCCCTCGCGAATCGCTTTGATGATGGGGATCCCGCCCGCGACCGCCGACTCGAACGCGACCATCACGTTGTTGGCGCCGGCCCGCTCGAACAGCTCGTTGCCGTGTGCGGCAATCAACGCCTTGTTAGCGGTGACCACATGCTTGCCATTGTCGATGGCTTTCTCGACGAGCGTGCGTGCGACATCCGTGCCGCCGATCAGTTCCACCACCACGTCAACATCACTGTTCTCGACAATAGCGAATGAATTATCCGTGAGTTCGAGGCCCGACGTGTCGCAGTCTCGCCTCTTGCCGAGGTCGCGGGCCGAGGCGTGAGTCACCCTCACCTGTCTGCCGGCGCGTCTCGCAATCTCTTCCGCATTGCGCGTCAGCACGTTGACGGTACCGCAGCCTACGGTTCCCAGACCGAGAACTCCGATGTTGATGGGGGCGCTATCGCCAGCGTCTGATTCTTGTGAGCTCACATTTTTTGTCCGCAAAAAAGCGCGCGTGACCATAACCAATGCCTCGAACAGCTGTCAATTTGGCGACTGTGATAACCTTGCTGATGAGGCCACCCATGGTGAGCCCCTGATCTCACCAACCGAACGACCAGACACCATCCACCCCATGACAACCCGCAGCCAGTTTCGAGTCGGCGCCATCCAGATGACATCCGGTCTCGACGTCGACACGAACCTCGATACCGCGCATACGCTCATCGCAGCGGCGGTCGAAGACGGCGCGGAGCTGATCGCACTGCCCGAGTTCTTCGCCCTGATCGGACGGCAGCGAGACGATGCCTTTCAAATCCGCGAACAATACGGACAAGGTCCCATTCAGGACTTCTTGCGCGACCAGGCCAGACGTCATGGTATCTGGCTGCTTGGCGGTTCAATGCCAATGGCTGTCGAGGGTGCACCGCGAGTGCGTGCCGCCAGCTTGCTCTACGACAGCGCCGGCGAGGTTGTCGCCCGCTACGACAAAGTGCACCTGTTCGACGTTCACGTAGAAGGGGACTCGAAGCGAATATATCAGGAGTCCCAAGGTGTCGAGCCAGGGAACCAGCTGGTTGTCGCCGACACACCATTTGGCCGCCTTGGGCTGTCCATCTGCTACGACCTGCGGTTTCCGGAATTGTTTCGTGGATTGGCCGACACTGGCATGGACATGCTCATGCTGCCCTCGGCCTTCACGGCGGTGACTGGCCGCGCACATTGGGAAGTGCTGTTGCGCGCGCGGGCCATCGAAAATCTATGCTATGTGATAGCGCCCGCGCAGTGGGGTCGTCACGAAGGCGGGCGTGAGACCTATGGCGACAGTCTCATCATCGACCCCTGGGGTGATGTGCTGGCAAGATTACCCGAGAGTGTCGGCGCGCTGGTTCATGAGATTGACCTGTCACGTCTGAATGAGCTGCGTAGCCGATTTCCATCACTGGACCACACAACGCTCGAGGTTAACTGGCGATGAGCGCACTGACACTGGCACGACAACGATTGCTCGATGCCTCCGGACTCGATGACCAACACATCGAGCGAGCCTTTGATTCACTTCTTCGCCATCGGCTCGACAGCGCAGATCTGTACTTTCAGGCTTCGAGATTCGAGTCCTGGGTGCTCGAAGACGGGATCGTCAAGGAAGGTGGGTACAACATCGACCGTGGAGTCGGGGTACGTGCGGTGAGTGGTGAGAAATCCGGCTTCGCCTATTCCGACGAAGTAGATGCTACAGCTCTGGTGGAAGCCGCCGGCGCGGCGCGTGCTATTGCCGCAAGCGGCGCCAGTGGCAGTGTTCGGGCCTGGCAGAAGAGCAAGAATCATGAACTCTACCTGCCGGATGACCCGGCGGCCGTGCTCAGTGAAGAACAACGCATCCAGTTGCTGCTGGATGCGGACGCCGAGGCCCGGCGACAGGACCCACGTGTCGAGCAGGTGATCGTCAGCCTCGCATCCGAGATTGATACGGTGTTGATCGTCGACAGTGATGGCACCATGGCGGGAGACGTGCGCCCGTTGGTACGGCTCAATGTGTCGGTCATTGCAGAACAAGATGGACGCCGTGAGCAAGGCTCATTCGGTGGCGGTGGACGAGTGACCTATGAGCATTTCGTGACCGGCGGCTTGGCGCTCGAGTACGCGCGTGAAGCAGTGCGCGGTGCTTTGGTCAATCTGGAAGCGACCGACGCGCCAGCAGGCAACTTGACGGTGGTGCTTGGGCCAGGCTGGCCAGGCGTGTTACTGCATGAAGCCATCGGGCATGGTCTGGAGGGGGATTTCAATCGCAAAGGCAGCTCAGCATTTGCCGGACGCATGGGCGACAAAGTGGCCTCCGATCAGTGCACCGTAGTCGACGATGGCACGCTGGAGAATCGGCGTGGCTCGCTCAATGTCGACGATGAAGGCATGCCGACCCAATGCACCACGCTGATTGAGAACGGTGTGCTCAAGGGTTATATGCAGGACAAAATGAATGCGCGCTTGATGGGTGTGGCATCGACGGGCAACGGTCGTCGAGAGTCTTATGCCCATCAGCCCATGCCACGAATGACCAACACCTATATGTTGCCCGGACGCTATGATCCCAACGAGATCATCGAGTCAGTGGACTCGGGTTTGTACGCGGTCAACTTCGGCGGGGGCGAGGTCGACATTACCAACGGCAAATTCGTGTTCTCGGCCAGCGAGGCTTATTTGATCGAGAAGGGCAAAGTGACGCGACCCGTGAAAGGCGCAACATTGATCGGCAACGGCCCCGACGTGTTGACCCGCGTCAGTATGGTTGGTAACGACCTGGCGCTGGACAGCGGGGTCGGGGTCTGCGGCAAAGACGGTCAAAGCGTGCCCGTCGGTGTCGGGCAGCCTACCTTGCGTGTAGACGGTCTGACGGTCGGTGGCACCAACTTTTAGTATCGCTGCACAGAGGTACTAGAGCGGTGCCACAGGGCGCGCTAGCGAAACTCCCAGTCACGCACGTCAACGAAGTGACCGGCGATCGCCGATGCTGCGGCCATTGCCGGACTGACCAGATGGGTCCGCCCACCTGTGCCCTGGCGGCCCTCGAAATTCCGATTCGAGGTCGACGCGCAACGCTCACCCGGCTCCAGACGGTCGGCATTCATGGCAAGACACATGGAGCATCCCGGCTCGCGCCACTCAAAACCGGCTTCGACGAACACTTTGTCGAGTCCCTCTTCCTCGGCCTGACTCTTGACCAGCCCGGACCCCGGGACAACCATCGCCAGCTCGACATTTTCGGACACCCGGTGACCACGGGCCACGTCCGCAGCCGCACGCAAATCCTCGATACGGGAGTTGGTGCAAGAGCCAATGAAAATCTTGTCGACTTCGACTTCGGTAATTGGCGTATCCGCCTCCAGCCCCATGTACGCAAGCGCGCGTTGCATGCCGTCACGACGAACCGGATCAGATTCGTTGTCCGGGTTTGGAATTCGCTCGGTGACCGGAATCACCATCTCCGGGGCCGTGCCCCAACTGACCTGCGGTGAAATGTCCTCCGCTTGCAGTTCCACCTCGGTATCGAACACCGCATCGTCATCACTTCGAAGCTGTTTCCACGCCGCAACGGCCTGCCGCCAGGCGTCACCCTTTGGCGCGAAGGGACGGCCTTCGACATAGTCCAGAGTGGTTTGATCGACTGCCACCAATCCGGCACGACCACCCGCCTCGATGGACATGTTGCAGACCGTCATGCGGCCCTCCATGCTCATCGCCTCAATGGTGCTGCCGGCGTACTCGATGGTGTATCCGGTTGCACCCGCGATGCCGATTTTGCCGATGATCGCGAGCACCACGTCTTTGGCCGACACACCGGCCCCAAGCTCACCATCGATCACGATTCGCATGTTCTTCGACTTGTGCTGCATCAGACATTGGGTCGCGAGCACATGCTCGACCTCCGACGTCCCGATGCCAAAGGCGAGAGCTGCAAAAGCGCCGTGAGTGGAAGTGTGAGAGTCGCCACACACCAAAGTGATTCCAGGTAAGGTCAAGCCCTGTTCGGGACCAATCACATGGACGATGCCTTGACGCGGATCGTTCATGTCAAACTCTGTAACCCCGAACTCGGCGCAATTCTGGTCCAGCGTCTCGACTTGCAGCCGTGCTATCGGATCTTCGATACCCTTGCTTCGGTCAGTGGTCGGCACGTTGTGATCGGCGACCGCAAGATTCGCCGCCACTCGCCGCGGTGCGCGATTCGCAAGCCGCAACCCCTCGAAGGCCTGTGGCGAGGTCACCTCATGAAGCAAATGCTTGTCGATATACAGCAACGAGGTGCCGTCATCGTTGCGCCGAACTTCGTGCGCGGTCCAGATTTTGTCGTAGAGCGTTTGTCCAGCCATCCCAGTCGATCTTTTTCGAAACCGAAGCTGTTAATTGTATCACCGCGAATACGCGCGCACAGCGTTGCTTGGTCGGGCTACCCACCGTCTTCCGCGGATGCTGGCACCGTGGGCACGCTGGTTTCTACATCGTGGTTCTGGGCCCGGTGCCTTAGCCAGTGGTCCATCAGCACCAGGGCCAGCATGGCCTCGGCAATGGGCGTGGCACGAATGCCGACACAGGGGTCGTGTCGACCATGGGTGACCACATCGACGGGATCGCCATTCACATCGATACTGCGGCCGGTCAGCCGCAGGCTCGAAGTCGGCTTGAGGGCGATACTCGCGATGACGTCCTGCCCGGAGCTGATGCCGCCGAGCGTTCCACCAGCATTGTTGCTCAAGAAGCCCGCGGGGGCGATCTCATCGCGATGCTCGGTGCCTTTCTGCTCGACACTGGCGAATCCGGCACCGATTTCCACCCCCTTTACCGCATTGATGCTCATGAGTGCTGCCGCGATGTCCGCGTCCAGACGGTCGAATACCGGTTCTCCCAACCCGGGGGGTACGCCCTTGGCGACAACTGTCACCCGCGCACCGATGGAGTCGCCTTCCTTGCGCAGCTTGTCCATGAAATCTTCGAGCACCGGCACCAGCTCGACATCAGGGCAGAAGAACGGGTTCTGATCGACCTCGCCCCAATCGAACCCATCAGGTTTCAGCGGGCCGAGCTGCGCCAGATAGCCGCGTACCTGAATGCCACAGCGCTCAGCCAGATACTTTTTTGCAATTCCACCGGCCGCGACACGCACTGCCGTCTCGCGCGCCGAGGAGCGGCCGCCACCACGATAATCGCGCCGGCCGTATTTTTTCATGTAGGTGTAGTCGGAATGCGCCGGCCTGAACACATCCTTGATCTTGCTGTAGTCCTTCGAACGCTGGTCGATGTTCTCTATCAACAGTGCGATCGGAGTACCGGTGGTCACGCCTTCGAACACCCCTGAGAGAATTTTGACCTCGTCGGTCTCACGACGTTGTGTGGTGTGACGTGATTTGCCGGGTCGACGCCGGTCCAGATCATGCTGCAAGTCTGCTTCGGACAACGCCAGACCGGGCGGGCAGCCATCGACCACGCAGCCAATTGCGGGACCGTGACTTTCGCCAAATGAAGTGACGGTGAAGGACTTTCCGAAAGTGTTTCCTGACATGGCGCGGTATTTTAACTCATTGTGAGGTCCTTGGCTTCGACAAGAAACACACCATCGCCACCGTGCTCGAGCTCGAGCCAGGTCACGGCCAGGCAAGGATAGGCTTGTTCGAACGCCACCTGACTGGCCCCGACCTCGATTACAAGACTGGCGGATTCGGTGACGAAGTCGGGCGCAGTTTGCAACATTCGGCGCACCACATCCAAACCGTCCTCACCGGCAGCGAGCGCACTACGAGGTTCATGGCCAAACTCGGGGGGCATGGCGTCAATCTCGGTCTGATCGACATACGGAGGATTACTGACGACCAGGTCGAAACGCTGGTCGAGGCCAGCAAACAAATCTCCCTCGATGAGTAACACCCGTTCCTCGAGCCCGTGGCGCGCAACATTGATTCGAGCAACGGCTAGCGCATGCGGGTCGATGTCGGTTGCGGTGATCTTGGCAACGGGAAACGCTTTGGCCAGCGCAATGGCGATGCAGCCGCTGCCGGCCCCGATCTCGAGTATCTCGTGCACCTCGTCGGCCACCACCCAGGGACTGAATTGTCGTTCGATCCACTCGGCTATGGGTGAGCGTGGGATCAGCACCCGTGGATCAACGTGAAAAGCCTCTCCAGCAAACCAAGCTTCTCCGGTGAGATAGGGCGCCGGCATCCGATCGCACACTCGAGCAGTCATCATGGTGGCGAGGGTCTGGCATTGAGCGGCGCTGACCGGCTTCGACAAGCTGCGCTCGTCGGTATCGAACGGCAGCCCGAAAACATGGAAGCCCAGCACCACCGCTTCGTCGAGCGCATTGTCGGTGCCATGACCGAAGAAAACCTCGGAGGCTTCCAGCTCGTCGCACAACCGCTCGATCACTTCACGCCGCGAGCGGCATGCACCGAGCACGCTAGCAATGCGACGAACATACTCGGCTCGCTCAGTCATCCCGGGTTAATGAGAATGGGAACAGCGGGGATCAGGAAGCAGGCTTGCCGGCAGAGAGTTCATAGCCTGGGATCTTAGAGAGATCCACTTCGTCAATCTGTTCGGGTTTCAGAAACTTCTCCGCATACTCCATGTACACACGTTTGCGTACGAACACATCGAACAAGTCCGGGTCGACGTGGTTGTCCTCTTTCATCCTACCGAGGATGGTGAGCGCCAGTGAGATCGGCATGGCCTTTTTGTAGGGCCTGTCACCGGCGGTCAAGGCCTCGAAGATGTCGGCAATACCCATCACCCTGGCCTGCACCGACATCTGGTCACGGCTCAGCCCGCGTGGATAGCCCTTGCCATCCATGCGTTCGTGATGGCCTCCGGCGAACTCCGGCACCCGCTTCAGGTGCCTCGGATAGGGCAGCTGCTCAAGCATCTTGATGGTTGCTTCGATGTGATGGTTGACGACCTTGCGCTCTTCGGGGTTCAAGGTGCCACGCTGAATTGTCAGGTTGTAGGTTTCTTCCTCGCTCAACAACGCTACCGTTTCGCCGGACGCGTCACACCACTCATGGCGCGCAATCTCATGCACCCGGGCCTGCGCTTCGTCATCCAGGAATTCGCCACCAATATTAGTCCGACGCAGGAAGTCACGCTGTTCCTCGAGGTCTGACGAACGTTTCTCGAGTTCGGCGGTCAATTGATCGGGATTTGCATCCTCGCCGGCAGTGACGCGCGCGAGCTCGGTACGCAGCAGCTCGATTTCCGCATCGCGTTTGAGGACCTCGACACGGGTGTCGACCAGACCGATGCGGTCGAAAATGGTCTCCAACTTGGTCGACTTGTCGACCACATGCTCTGGCGTCGTGACTTTTCCACAGTCATGCAGCCAGCCGGCGATTCGAAGCTCGTAGCGGTCCTCTTCGGTCATGTCGAAGTCTCGCAACGGCCCCTCGATGGTTTGCGCGGCCGCGTCGGCGAGCATCATGGTGAGCTCTGGAACCCGCCGGCAGTGCCCGCCGGTATAGGGCGACTTGTCGTCAATCGCGGCGGCGATCAGCTCGATGAATGCCTCGAACAATTCACGCTGCTCATCGAGCAATCTCTTCTTGGTCAATGCAATGGCAGCCTGCGAGGCGAGTGACTCGACGACAAGCTGGTCGGCCTCGGTAAATGCGTTGACACCGTCGCCATCGGGTGCGTGCGCATTGATGAGCTGCAGCACACCCATCACCTCATCTTCATGATTACGCATGGGTACGGTCAGAAACGAGGTAGAGCGATAGCCCGTTTTGCGGTCGAACTCGCGCGTGCCGCTGAAATCGAACTCCTCGGCGTCATAGGCATCGGGAACGTTGACCGTCTCACCTGAAACGGCAGCGCATGCCGCGATGTTCTTGTTGTTGGGCTCGCCCGACTCGTTGTACATCGATACCGACGGCAAGGTTATGGCTTCCCCGCTGGTGCCACCCATATGGATGTTCAACGAGTCGGTCAACATGATCTCGAAGTTCAGCGCATTGTCGTCGGTGCGCGAGTACAGAGTGCCGCCGTCAGCGCGCGCGACGTCCTTGGCGCTCTGCAAAATGAGCTCCATCAGCCTATCATTGTCTTTCTCGGCGGACAGTGCTATTCCGACCGCAGAAAGCTTTCTAATGAGCTCGAGCGATGTGGTTTCCGTGGCCATTGGCTGCAAACGTGTGGCTGCTGCCGAGTCTATCAGTCGGTCTAGGGCTTTTCGATAAAGGTCCAGGGCCGTTTGCTAAATCTTAGACGCAGTTCGCGAACCTTGCCTCAATTACAGCCCTTCCCCAAGACAACCGGGCGAGGTGTCATTCCCACCGAAGCCACGTGTCCGGCCAGATCGACTCCGACTCCAGCCCTACGGGGCGGAGCTCACTCGCTTTTTTCGGCCTTCTTCTTAACCGTTTTTTTCTTGGCCGCGGCCTTCTTCTTATTGGTCTTCTTGGACGTGGCCGGTACATCGAACAACCCGCTCAGCATCTGATTCAACCGCTTCACGAACGCCGCCGGGTCCTTGAGCTGGCCGCCTTCGCTGAGCAGAGCCTGGTCGAACAAGATATGCGCCCAGTCGTCGAATTTCGCGTCATCGGCCTGGGTACGCATGGCCTGCACCAAACCGTGACCGGGATTCAGCTCGAGTATGGGAGTCTGTCCGGGCACGGTTTGACCGGCGGACTTGAGAATCCGTTCCAGATGGGCGCTCATTTCGTGATCGTCGGCAACCAGGCAGGCCGGTGAGTCGGTGAGCCGATGGGTGATGCGGACATCTTTCACCACCGCGCCCAACGAGACCTTCACTTTATCGATGAATTCGTCATGATTGTCGTCCGGCGTCTCATCGGGTTGCGGCTGATCAATGAGGCCACCGAGGTCCAAATCACCTTTTGCAATGGAGCGCAGCGTCTTGCCGTCGAACTCCGCCAGATGCATGAACGCAATCTCATCGACATCGTCGGTGAGCAACAACACCTCCAGATCATTCTTCTTGAACACTTCCAAGTGCGGACTGTGCTGTGCGGTCGCGTAGTTTGCGGCGGTGATGAAGTAGATCTCCTCCTGACCGTCTTTCATCCGCGAAACATAGTCCTCGAGCGACTGACTCTGTTCGTCGGTTCCGGTATGAGTGCTGGCGAAGCGCAGCAGCTTGGCCACGGTTTCACGATTGGAGCTGTCCTCGATCAAGCCTTCTTTGAGCACTCGGCCAAACTCGGCCCAGAATTTTTCGTACTTCTCGGCGTCATCATTCGCCATGGCTTCGAGTGTCGACAACACCTTTTTTACCGAGCCATTGCGCATGGAATCGATCTGCTTGTTCTGCTGCAGAATTTCGCGCGACACATTCAAAGGCAGATCGGTCGAGTCGATAACGCCACGAACGAACCTCAGATAGCCGGGCATCAAGTGCTCGGCATCATCCATGATGAAGACACGACGCACGTAGAGCTTGACACCCCGTCTGGCCGAGCGGTCCCAAAGGTCAAAAGGCGCGCGTGCCGGCAGGAACAACAATGAGGTGTATTCGAGGTTACCCTCCACACGGCTGTGAACATGGGCGAGCGGTGCTTCAAAGTCATGAGCTACATGTTTGTAAAACTCCTCGTATTCCTCATCGCTGATGTCGTTCTTGGAACGCGTCCAAAGCGCGGTAGCTGAGTTGACCGTCTCGTCACCGCCGTCCTCCTCGGATTCACTGGTCATCACAATGGGTAGCGAGATGTGATCCGAGTAGCGTGTCAGTACCGATCGCAGACGGAAGCCATCGAGAAACTCGTCCTCATCCTCACGCAAGTGCAAGACGACCTCTGTACCCCGTCGGGCGCGGTCCAGATTCTCGATGGTGAAGTCGCCCTCGCCGCTCGATTCCCAGCGCACACCCTCGTCCCGCGGCGCACCCGCTCTGCGTGTAGTCAGCACCACTCGGTCGGCAACAATAAAGCTCGAGTAAAAACCGACACCAAACTGGCCGATTAGCTCCGCATCACGTGCCTGATCTCCGGTCAAGGAGTCGAAGAACTGGCGGGTGCCGGACTTGGCGATGGTGCCGATGTTCTCGATGACCTCATCGCGGCTCATGCCAATGCCATTGTCGGTCACAGTGATGGTTCCGGCGTCCTTGTCATAGCTCAGCCGGATTTTGAGCTCGCTGTCACCCTCGTAGAGCTCCTGGTCCGAAAGCGCCTCGAATCGAAGCTTGTCCGCCGCATCCGACGCGTTGGAGACCAGCTCACGCAAGAAAATCTCCTTGTTGCTGTACAAGGAATTAATCATCAAGCCCAGCAGCTGCTTGACCTCGGTTTGAAATCCCAGTTTTTCTTTGCTGGCCTCTACAGTCATGGTTGCCAATCCCTGATTCGTTGCTGACTCAAGCCCGGATACCCGAGCACCGTTTTGTTGCAATATGGGGACCACTCGCCGGGATTCAAGCGCTAACGCGCATATTGGTCCGCTTCCGACCATTGGATACACTCCGAAGGCATGAAGGCTGTCGAAACCCTCTCTCCGAGCCGTCACACGCCGATGATGCAGCAATATCTGAGCATCAAGGCTGAGTATCCCGACACCCTGCTGTTTTACAGGATGGGTGACTTCTACGAATTGTTCTTCGAAGATGCGCGAGATGCCTCATCTCTGCTCGATATTGCACTCACCGCACGGGGTCATGCGGGTGGAGAGCCCATTCCGATGGCCGGTGTACCAGTCCATGCCGTAGAGCCCTATCTGGCCAAGCTGCTGCGCAGAGGGGAGTCGGTCGCAATATGCGAGCAAATCGGTGATCCGGCGACCAGCAAGGGACCGGTGGAGCGCAAGGTCACCCGGGTCGCCACACCCGGCACCGTGACCGAGGAAGCCCTGGTCGAGGCGCGTAGGGAGAATCTGCTGGCAGCGGTGCACCACACATCGGCTGGAATTGGCTTTGCCAGTCTGGATTTGGGCAGTGGCCGGCTGACGGTGATCGAACTCAAGCATCTCAATGAACTGACGGCGGAGCTCGAGCGCCTGGCGCCCGCGGAAATCCTGGTGGCAGAAGACCTTGATCCAGCTGCACTCGGTTTGCACGCCGGTGTGCGTCGCCAGCCACCTTGGTTTTTCGACGCCGCCGCGGGTGCCAGAGTCTTGTGTGAGCAGTTCGGCACCCGGGATCTGGTGGGATTTGGCTGCGAGCATCGGGAGCTCGCCATCAGTGCTGCGAGTGCAGTGGTGCGCTACGCGAAGCAGACCCAGCTTACGGCGCTGCCTCACATTCGAGGTTTGACCGTTGAGCAGCGCGGCGACGTGGTCATGCTCGATGCCGTGAGTCGGCGAAATCTGGAGATCACGGACAGTCTTGGTGGTGAAAGCTCGCACACGCTGCTGCATGTGATGGACAAGACCCGTACACCCATGGGCGGCCGTGCTCTGCGCCGCTGGCTGGGGCGTCCGCTGCGCACACGTGAGTGTCTTCGGCATCGGCTGCATGCGGTTCGAGCGTTGTTGCAAAGTGGTGTATTCGAGATGCTGCGCGACAACTTGAGCGACATTGGAGATGTCGAGCGAATTCTGGCCCGGGTCGCCCTGCGCTCGGCCCGGCCTCGTGATCTGTCGCAGCTCTGTACAGCGCTTGGCTCGACGCCTGGCCTCTATGACTTGCTGCAGACACTGGACTCACCGCGGTTGTCTGAGTTGCGGGAACAGCTGCCGGGCTTCGCTCCACTTCACCAGCTGCTGGACTCGGCGATCGTCGAATCTCCACCCGTGCTGATCCGTGATGGGGGTGTGATCGCGAAGGGATACGACCAAGAGCTCGACGAGCTCACCGGGCTCCACGAGGATGCTGGTGCTTATCTGACAGACCTGGAACAACGTGAGCGCGAACGCACCGGGCTATCGAGTCTCAAGGTCGGCTACAACCGCGTGCACGGTTACTACATCGAGATCAGCCGCTCACAATCAGAGCGAGCTCCAACCGAGTATGTCAGACGCCAGACTCTGAAGAGCGCGGAACGCTACATCACGCCCGAGCTCAAAGGTTTCGAGGACAAGGTGTTGAGTGCCCGAGAGCGTGCTTTGGCCCGCGAGCGTGCCTTGTATGCAGACTTGTTGGACCGTATTGCCGAACAGCTTGTCGGACTCCAGGCCTGGTCTGAGGCGTTGGCGGAAACCGACGTGCTTGCGACCTTCGCGGAACGCGCCGAGTCACTGTCCTTGTGTGAGCCCGTCCTCAGTGACGAACAGGGGATCCGCATCATCGGCGGACGCCACCCGGTTGTGGAGGAAATCCGCGATGAGGTGTTCGTGCCGAACGACGTCGTGCTGAACGACAACCAACGCATGCTCATGATCACCGGACCCAACATGGGCGGTAAGTCGACTTACATGCGCCAGACCGCATTGATCACCATACTGGCTCATGTCGGCAGCTTCGTGCCGGCCGACGAGGCCTGCATTGGCCCGGTTGATCGAGTATTCACACGCATTGGTGCAGCCGACGATCTCGCCGGCGGACGTTCTACATTCATGGTCGAGATGACCGAAACAGCGGTCATTCTCAACAATGCCAGCTGCCACTCTCTGGTGTTAATGGACGAGATCGGACGGGGCACCAGCACCTACGATGGCCTGGCCTTGGCCTGGGCGTGCGCCGATGAGCTGGCGCATCGCATCCAGGCGCTGACCCTATTCGCGACCCACTACTTCGAGCTCACCACATTGGCAGACCGTTCCGCCGAGATCTGCAACGTGCATCTCGAGGCCATCGAGCACGGCAGCGAGATCGTGTTGTTGCATCAAGTACGGGACGGACCGGCAAATCGAAGCTACGGCTTGCAGGTGGCGTCGTTAGCGGGAGTGTCGTCGACCGTCATCGAGGCGGCGAAAGCAATACTGGCCCGGCTGGAGACGGGCGACCGAAGTCTGGAGCCTGCAACCAGCAGTGGTCAGATTGAGCTATTTGCGGCCACCACACCGAGCGCCATCATGGGCATGCTGGCAGATCTGGACCCCGATGAGCTGACACCAAAGGCGGCACTGGGATTGATCTACGAGCTCCGCCGCTTGTACGACGAGCAATGATGGCTCTGGCTCAATCCCACCGGCAACCGTGGGACGTTAAGTGGGGTTACGGCTAGTGCTATGAACGACCACGGCACCGACCAAAAACTTATGCAACGTTATGCAGCGGGCGATGCGAAGGCGTTCGAATGGCTGCACGCCAGGCACAAAGGTGGCGTTTACCGTGACATCCGAGATCAATGTGCCGTCGCGGCGACTGCTGATGAGTCGTTTCAAGACGTCTGGGTGAACCTGGTGACAGCACGAGAACGCTACTCGCTGCAGGCAAAATTCACGACCTACCGTACCGGATAGCCCGCAACCCCCTGGTGGAGGCCGCCATATTACGCAGTGCCAACGATGTCGAGCTGACACTGGAGCTGCTCGAAGACGCGCTTGCGTGGCTCGAGTACATTGCGGTGCTCAACGCCGAAGGCCGCATCGACGAAGCCTGCACCCAGCTGAAGGCGTTTCGCTCTCACTATCCCGAGCACGGGCTGCCGGTCGCACTGGGTAAGCTCGAAAAGGGTCTTCAGCCCAAGCCATGATGGCCCGCCATCGAGCATCAAAGCTATCGTCAGTCTCGAAAAAGCCTTGTATTATACCGCACTCGCGAAATGATGCTCGGACAGGACCAGTCATGACCTTTGTAGTCAACGAAAACTGCATCAAGTGCAAATACACCGACTGCGTGGAAGTCTGCCCCGTGGATTGTTTCCACGAAGGGCCCAACATGCTGGTTATCGATCCCGAAGAATGTATCGATTGCACCTTGTGTGAGCCAGAGTGCCCGATCGACGCCATCGTGTCCGAAGATGATCTGAGCGAGGACCAGATGTTCTTGATCGAACTCAATCAAGAGTTGTCGCGTGAATGGCCGGTGATCACGGAGCAAAAAGACGGCCCACCGGACGCCAAGGAATGGGAAGGTGTTCCTGACAAGCTGAAGCTGCTGGAACGCTGATCAGCTGGTGCCGAGTCACATAGGCGGGTATCACCCGCCGTAGTCTTTCGCCAAGCGGGTGATACCCGCCACCCCCTGAGCACCCCGCTGACGAGCTTCGGACAGTTCAGAGCGTGCGACCCCGCCCAGTGCATAAACCGGTATCGGACAGGCGTCCACCA
>MDTE01186165.1_pt1 | contig 28409 bp, 23 predicted proteins | sample 811231 | NCBI WGS metagenome assembly MDTE01 (sample SAMN05326651, study PRJNA326480) | marine metagenome | isolation source: seawater | place: Indian Ocean: Red Sea | collected 2010 | reverse complement strand
TATAACGGGATCTTCCGCATTATAGGAGTCGATGGCTATCAGGAGCCTTTGAATCTTATGCTTCAGATTTGAGAGGGCAGCCCAGAGAGGATCACCCAACGGTAACGCTCTTGGATTGGCTGTATTGTTTGGCACGGTGTTCCCCTTTCTATGCATTCGATTACGTATGAACCAATGCGTAGATTCCCCCCATCGATGTGAACTCTATACAGGTTCATACGAGAGATGCAACTCGTTTCCCCTTGTTTCTATATGGGTCTAAGCGGACCGAGATTGCCAGGTGTTAAAAGGCGACCTAAAATCGAGAGTCGATATGCGGTCTACTGGCTGAATCCGAGGGGCGAATATGAATCGATGGCTTACGTTTGTCGTGGTAGTTTTTGTGTTCGGGTGTGGTCCGGGGTCGACACCTGCACTGGACACCGGCTCAAGTGATGTACCTGATGTCGGTGATGGTAGCGATACCACCGCCGTTTGCGTGACCGACTGTGAGGATGGTGACCCCTGTACGGTGGATTCGTGTACCAGCGAGGGGCTGTGCAACCATGAACCAATTCCTGGTTGTGATGTGCCGTGCATCGTATCTGGTCAGTGTGATGACAAAAACCTCTGCACTGCCGATAGCTGTGTAAATGATGAATGTTCCCACTCGTCCATAAGCTGCGATGATCAAGACGATTGTACGGATGATTCTTGTGAACCGGCCCTGGGTTGCCTTCATACACCGAATACGAGCTGTCTCGCGGCCTGTAGCAACGACGACGATTGCTCCGATGGAAACCCGTGCACGGAAGACCAATGTGATGTGGCCACGGGTACTTGTTCATACGACGCTATCGTCTGTCCCGAGCCAGAGGACCCGTGTATGTACGCTATTTGTAGCCCATCGGCCGGTGGCTGTGGAGCGGCACCAATCCCGGAATGCGCGCTGATTTGTGAGTCGGCGGAAGATTGCCCTCCGACAGACGACCCCTGCAAAATCGTAGGCTGTACGAACGGGCTTTGTGGCACCTGGGAGAAGACGTGTGATGACGCCATTCCATGTACTGCGGATTCCTGTGTGGCCGATACGGGGGCCTGTGTCCATGAGCCTATCGCGGATTGTAGTTTCGACTGCGAGGACGACGCGGATTGTTATTTTGAATCGGGGACGTCGCTTTGTATCAAGAACAATCAATGTATTGAGCAACTCTGCGTCTTTGAAATCGAGGATTGCGATGACGGTGACGAATGCTCCGAAGACAGCTGTGACCCGACCGCAGGCTGCTTACACAGCCCGATCGCGGGCTGTAAGCCCCCATGTTCGTCCGATGAAGAATGTGCGGATGACAACAAATGCACCATTGAAGGTTGTCTAAATAACTTTTGTCTGCAGGCCGTGGTTGAGTGTAACGATGGCGATATATGTACGGCGGATTCCTGCGACCCCGAGACGGGCTGCGTATATGACCCCTTGAACCCATGCCCCGCCTGTCAGTTCGCCTATGAATGCGATGATCTGGATCCATGCACCTTGGACTCATGCGTGGCGGGGACCTGTGTGGTGGACTTGAATCCGCAATGCCAACCCTGTGACGATGCGACCTGCAACGACGGGAACCCGTGCACGTTCGACAGTTGTGTCGATGGATATTGTACCCATGATGTGGCCGCCCCGGAGGGAGAGAGTTGCGACGATGGAGATCCATGCACATCGGAGGATCGATGTACCGCCGGTAGTTGTGCCGGGTTGTTACCGACCAATTGTGTGGATGAAGATCCCTGTACCCAGGACCTCTGCGCACCACAGAGCGGATGTACCCACCCACCGTCCTCCCAATGTATGCCATCCTGTGCTGCGGATACGGATTGTGCCGATGGGAACGAGTGCACTTTGGATATCTGTGTAGTTGGCGTTTGCGCCTATAAGAATAAGACCTGCCACGACGAGAATCCCTGCACAAACGATCTCTGTGATCCGGATACCGGTGCATGTAGCTTTGTGCCGTCGCCGGGCGCTTGCAGCGACGGCAACCTATGTACAGTGAACGACCAATGCAACGACGGAATCTGTCTCGGAAACGCCAAGAATTGTGGGGATGATGACGAGTGTACCGTGGATACATGCGAGATAGGGACCGGTGCTTGCACCCATGTGCCGACCCCCGGGTGTGGAACAGAGGGATGTACCACGAACCTCGATTGCGCGGACTTCTTCTTCTGTACGACCGACAGCTGTGATGTAGCGACAGGCCAATGCACCAACACCCCGGTGGATTGTAACGACGAGAACGCCTGTACAGATAATGCCTGTGATCCTCTCAGCGGTTCCTGTTTAACCATCGAAATCGATTGCGACGATCAGGATCCGTGCACAGCGGATAGCTGTACGCCACAAACCGGCGGATGCGTCCACGAATGGGACCCCTCTTGCGGTTCTCCCTGTACTACAAATCAAGATTGTATGGATGGACTGGCCTGCACCATCGACCTTTGCGCCCAGGGCATATGTTTCAACTCACCCAAGGATTGCGACGATGGTGACGAATGCACCGAGAACTCCTGTGACCCCGAAACCGGCGGCTGCAACACAGTACCCATTCCCAACTGCTGTCCAGAAGGGGAGTCCTGCGCGGAGTGATCGTTCTGCGCCCTAACGGAAATCGACAAGGAATTTGTCGATGTCCCCATGGTGGTAGGCGTAGAAATTCACGAGGAAATCGAAGGACATGTATTCGTCGGATGGGGGAAGAGGTCTTGGGCGTGACCGACGCGTAAGAATACGCTCTTTTTCCCAGTCGATGTCTACGATTTCGGTGTCTTCGTAGAAGTTGTCTTGTAGACGTTTTTTGTTGTGCAAGAAGCTGAGCAGGCGTTCGAGTTGCTCCACTGTGAAGCGGCGCTCCGGCTCGGGCTCTTCCTCTTCTTCTACGGTTTCTTCCGCGGCGGCTTCTACGGTTTCTTCCGCGGCTTCTTCCGTGGCGGCTTCTACGGTTTCTTCCGCGGCTTCTTCCGTGGCGGCTTCTACGGCTTCGTCGTCGGCCGCTGCGTCAGCTTCGTCAGTCGTACCTGGCACAGGTGGAACATCGACTGCTTCCTCCGGCGCCGCTTCGGGCTCGGCGGTTGCGGCTTCTTCGGCGTCTACTGCGGCGGCTTCCGTTGTTCCAGGAACTGGTGGTACGTCTACGGGGGCCTCGTCAGGGGCAACCTCGTCTACCTTTGTTTCGTCCGGTTTGGTCTCGTTGTCGCTCATGGGCTCGTCCTTCACGGAGTATACGATGTCTATAAAACACCGATAAAAAGCTGTAAAGCCCTTCTACGAATGGCCGCCAGAAGAGAGCACGCATGGAATCAATTTCAAGATCTCTTTGTTTCGAGTACGCGCCTGTCTGGTACAGGTGAATATGATACAATCACAGGTCCGTAACGGAGGCGGAGATGCAGGCATTTTTCGTGGTAGTCGGTTTCTGGCTCGGCGTAGTTGGGCCTTTTCAGATGGGTTATAAGGCGTGGACTGCTGACGACTGTAAGGCGTTTTTGCGCAATAACGACATCTACTGCAAGACCGGAGATTGCAAAGCTCTCGTTCGCCGAAACGATATCTACTGCAAGACCGGAGATTGCAAAGCCATACTGCGCAACAACGATATCTACTGCAAAACCGGAGACTGTAAGGCCATCATCCGTCGTAACGATATCTATTGTAAGACAGGCGACTGCAAGGCGTATCTTCGGAACAACGATATCTACTGTAAATCGTCAACCTGCAAGGCGATCCTGCGCAATAATGATGTCTATTGCCGGTGAGTTGGAGGTCCGGGCGGGAGTTTTGCTCGAGCCTTTTCATCACCACGAGTACGCACGGTCGCACACGATTGTGGGTCCCCCAGGCGACAGGCCGCGATGCACCCTTTGAACAGATCCCAGGGGCAGTTCGTTTCGCAGTGCTGCCGTTCTTCCAATCGACATGCGTTGGAGCAACCCACAACACTGTTGGTCTTACAGCGTTCGATACAGGCGGGCCACCAGGCCCGCTGGCAGCTCTCTGAATAACGGGATGTAGCCAACTTTTCTTGTCCCAACCGTTCATGGATTTGCGCCTGCGCCATCGCCACTCGTCCCCGAGCGAGACGTCCCGGTGTGATCGGTGCGATGCCCATCAAGAGATGAAATAATAGCGCCCCCCCAGCGAACCAGAAGGCGAGGCTCGGACGAGAACGAGGAGTATCTCCGGGAGCGGCCCGTAGGGTGCCTCGTAAGGCCCACCCCAATAGAATGAGGCCAGCGACCAGGGGTAGAGAGAAGACGGCAAAGCCCGACGGCAGGATTGGGTCCCAGATGGACGGACCGGCGTTTCCATCCAGGAGAACAGGCAGGCTCAGTTCAAAGATGGGGTTTTCAATATCTTGTGGGAAATAGGGGAAGACATGGGCCGCCAGAAGACAAAAGAGAAAGCTCGAGAAGAGGAGGACCAAGAGGACATGGCGTCCGCGTCCACCGCGATAGCGTTCCTGGTAGTGCCGTAGCCATAGGGCTACTCCAACCCCAAAAAATGGAAGTGCGGCCACAAGGTGCCGTGGTCCCATCGCTTCGCCACCGTCCCAGTCAACGAACCCGCTCAAAAGAACGGGGGCCCCGAACGTTCCTCCCACCAGAACGACCTTCCAGGCTTTGGCGAGGTTTTCCGAGCGAGTGGTGACGAAGGTTGCCCAGGGGGCGAGCACAAGCCACGGAGCCACAAAGAACAGACCGCGTTTCGAGCCGAATAGAAGCTCAGATAGGCGATCCACCGATGGCAGACCGAAGCCGAAGAATCCGTGAGATAGGATCTCCTGATGTTCGGTACTGACTTTATGGGCGTAAGAGAGCTCCAGAGGGTGCCCAAAGACGAGCCAGTTCCAGACCAATAACAGGAAGGCTGGCCCAATCCCGCCGGCGATTATAAAGGGGAGGCGTTGTCGGCGCTCCGAATCGGCGAGCACCGCAGTACAGACCAGCAGGACCAGAATGGCCGTGGGGTACTCTGTAAGGACGGCCACGCCAAAGAGGAACCCCGCCAGGAGGCCATGACGACGTCGAAATAGCCCCGGTTTGTTCTGCAGGGAACCCAGCGCCAAGAGACTTCCTACGCCGATACAGGCGGCAGCCAACGCGTGGCCAAATAATAACCCGCCATAGGCGAGCCATGGAGTGCAGAGCGCGAGCCCCAGGGGAAGCCACCAGCGTATCTTTTCGGGCAAATCGGGTTCGCGCTGTAACCAGCGCCCAAAAAACGCACAGAAAAAGATGGTAGGGATGGCGGCGAAGAGCAGCATCAGCCACCAGGCCACGCTTGGGTACGAGGAGACATCTACCGTCCCTCCTCCGAGCCGATAGGCCGCAAGCACTGGGACGCTTAGAAGGGAAATCCCGGGTGCTTTATCGAGGCAATAGCTCTCACCACAACGGGAGACGTCGAAGTTTGGGGGGGTCGAGCGGGAGCGCCAGCCCGGATAATAGATGTCGAATACCGGGTCCATACGGACGGTGTCGTGAAAGGCCAGGGCCTGGGCTGTATAGATGCGCGTCGATTCGTTGGCCGTATGGCCGGGAATCCGATAGTGCTGCGGTGATACCAGCACCAGGAGAAGGACCACCCAGGGTAGGATGCGTTTGGGTTGAAGAGATGGAATCATCAGGTCGCTGTCGTGTCCGCTTGAGAAGGGGGACGTAGTTCTAACTGGGCCTTGTGTTCTGGGTGGACGTTTTCACGATATACCCGTTTTCGAAGATTGAATTGTCGTCGCAGGGCAGGGATCTTCCAATCCACAAAATCGATAACACGAGGTAGGCCTTTATCCATATGTGGACGAAGAATACGACCAATAACCTGCGTCAATCGGGGGACACTGCCAATGGGTATGGTCAAGAATAGCGTATCCAGAGCGGGGCAGTCGAACCCTTCGCCCACCAATGCAGTCGTTGCGACAATAATCTCGATATCCCCTTGTTCCAAGGCGCGAAAGACTTGTTCTCTTTCGGCCGCGGGTGTTTCCCCAACCACGCAGGCTGTCCGAATGGATGTAAACCGACGTAACCGTTCGTGTAGCTCGGCCGCATGAAGAACACGGTCCGTCAACACCAGGGAGCGCTGACGGTGGTGCCCACATACAGCCTGGATGATATCCCGGTTACGAGAGTCGTTGGTCGAGAGGGCTTCGATAAGTGCTGTATGGTCGCCTTTATAGGCATATTCGAAGGGCGTGAAGATAGGGTTTACTTCAATCTGTAATATGGCTCCGATTTCGCGAAGCTCGTTCGGGTCGACCTGATGTACGAGTGGGCCAACGGCAGCGTATAGAATGGGTTGTAAGCCATCTTTTCGTTCGGGCGTGGCGGTCAGACCGACACGATACCGGGCGCGAAATCGCTGGACCACCTTCCGAAAGGTGTTGGCGGGGCAATGATGCGCTTCATCCAGAATGACCAGGCCAAAGTCGTCTGCCAGATAGGAATTGGGTCGGCGCATAAGAGTCTGCACCATCGCGACGGTGATGGGACCAGGCTCTTCTTTTCCTCCGCCGATGATGCCGGGTGTTATGCCCAGGAATTGCTCGATCCGTTCGACCATCTGGTGGAGCAGGGCGTTGGTATGTACCAGGATAAGGGTGGAGCATTGCAGCTGATCAATAAGCCCGAGCGCCATGATGGTTTTACCCGACCCGGTGGGGGCACAAATCACTCCATCCCGCTCTTTGATAATTCGATCAATCGCAGCCTTCTGATAGGGGCGAAGAGTTGCGGCGAATGTGAGATTCAACGGCGTTCCATCCGTTCGCTCGTCGGTCACAGACTCTACGGGAACATTGGCTTCCTTTAGCCGTTCCCATAGTCGCGTTCGATAGCCACGGGGGACAGACCACTTCAAGTCACGGCCACGAGCTAGCTTGTAGGTGCGTTTCGTTAAGCGTTTACGCCGCCGAATTGTGATATAGCTGCGGGTCTCCAGAGTAAGGTCTTCGCGAATGACCTCGATAAGATCACTCTCCGACGGCTTGAACTCCAGCTTCAACCGATTGTCGACCACCACACGCATTGCGCTTTGTTCGCCTCTACTGAAGGGTGATCAATCCTGCTTATGATTCTTTACGACACAAAACAAAATAGTTGTTTGTGAGCTTTCCCTTTCGAACCGCTCGTCCTACGGACACATGGGGAGATACTCGGCGCAGGTAATCGATCATCTTGGCGTAGACGAAGCGTGAGACACCCTTTTCATTCACTTGAATCTTGGGCCATCCCGTGGGGAGCGATGTATCTTGCGGCGGAACGCGGTAGTAGTCGATGCCGATTGTTCCCTCGGTGTCGTCCATCCCCGCAACGAAGAAACCAGGTCCGACGAACTTACGGGTACTGCCTTCATTGTAGCCATACACCTCGTTGGCAGTGTCCGGTATCCGTACAAAGCGCTTCTCAAACAGACTGAATACGGGGAGAGAGTTCTTTCCCTGGTGGATCACCTCTTGATCCGTAGACGTGCCTTCCGGCACTAGATGGGTGAGTCCTACGGACTGACCATCACAGAGCTCCCAGAGGCGAGCCTGGTCTTTACCGGACAGGCTACAAACCAGAGCATAGCGGTCTGCCGGGTTCGCATCGCTAAATAGCGCTTCGAGACTCGCCAGATCGGGTGTTTCAGCATATAGGAGGTCGTTTAATGTCTTGTTTTTCGTCATAGTGGGCTCACCTTAATACAGTCCGGCAAGATTTGGAAAGAGAGGATTCGGGTACGGGCTGGATGGGAAGAACTATGACATGTCCGTTTCCGATGAGACGGCCCTGTGACGAGTTGGCATGGCCTTTGCTTTAACTTCCGAAAGTCCAAGCGTTAATTTTTGTATTGAGGAAACCAAAATGGCCCTTTCATGGCGAAACTTTGCATCCCGGATCGGAATGGATCCAGAGCCGCATCCGCGGCCGCCGGCGCATGTTCTCCGACTGCAGCCGTACCGGTGTGTCTCCTCTCTGAAACAAATCGAAGATCGTACGGATACTGAGCCCTATAAACTCGATTGGAATGAGTCCACGGTTGCGCCGTCTCCCCGGGTTGAAGAGGCTTTGACCCATGTGCTTTCGAATGGTGCCAAACTGAACTGGTACCCGGACCTTGCGGCGGAAGATTTAACAGCCGCATTGGAGAGCTATACAGGGGTTCCGCGCGATTCTCTTATCGTCACCAACGGCTCTGATGACGCGCTGTTATTGCTGTGTCGCACCTACCTCCGATCGGGAAATGAGGTGCTCGTACCAGTACCAACCTATACGCATTTCCTGGTGCATGTTGGTGCCCAGAATGCACGTGTTGTTGAGCTACGTAATCCGAACCCATTTGCCACGGATTTGAACCGGTTGGAGCGTGCAATTACCGGCAAAACCAAGATGGTTTATCTGGTGAGCCCGAACAACCCCACGGGTACAATGTGGACGTCCCGACAGATTGATTATCTGTGTAGTAGTTATCCGAACGTAATGTTCGTAGTGGATGAAGCGTACCACGAATTTAGTGGACAATCAGTCATCCACTTGACGCAAACGTACTCCAATTTGGCGGTGACCCGTACTTTCTCGAAAGCATTCGGTCTTGCGGCATTCCGTGTAGGATATGTGGCTGCACATCCTCGCGCTTGTGGACATCTCTGGCGTTTACACAACCCCAAGAGCGTCAACACGTTTGGGCAGCTCGCCGCGACTGCAGCTGTACATGACCTTCCGTATCTGGAGAGTTATGTCGAAGAGGTCCGTGCTGCACGTACAGAGTTCGTCTCCAGAGTTCGAGAGCTGGGTCTGGAGATATTCGACTCCGTGGCCAACTTTGTGGTCCTGCGTGTTCCGCAGCCGCATCGACTCACGGATGGGCTTGAGAAGCATAATATCTATATTCGCGATCGTAGCACGATGCCCGGTATGGCGGGTTGTGTACGAATCACTGTCGGAACTCGCGAACAGATGGACCACGTCTTCGGCTGCATTAAGCAGGTCGTGACGGAACAAGGTTGGGTCTAGACAGGGGTTGATCGGAAACGCTACCGTTTCGGAGTGACCCGAACGATGGATACATTTCGACCCCAGGCTGCCGTCTTCGATATGGACGGTGTGCTCGTAGACACCAGCACGTCGTACCAACAGGGGATCGCGGATTCCGTGAGTCTGTACCTGCAGGCGGTCCTCGGCATGGAGTCGCCGGGAGACGGTGTTCCCATGTCGGCCGTAGAAGGCCTTAAGGGCTGTGGCGGGTTCAATAATGAGTGGGACAGCACACGCGCCTTATTGCACCGCCTATTGAGCCGGATCGAACCGTTGCAGCGGGTCGAACCGGGCCCGAGACCCTGGACGGAGTGGGCATCGTATCTTGCAGAGGAAGTGGACCTTCCGTCTATCCAGGAAGCGATTGCATGCGCCGACTTCCCTTCCTTCATTGCGGATTTGGACGCCAAGGGCGGGGGAGTAGACGCTGCCCATTCCATTTGTGGTGCCGATGGGTGGGCGTGGATGAAGGGCACAGGCTCTCTCCTTGAAGAGAACCTGGTGGACCGGATCTTTCAGGAGCACTATCTCGGACCCGATTTCTTTTCGGAGATTTATGGGGAGCCGGTGCAATTCGACCTTGGTCCTGGACTCATCCACTCCGAAACCCCCTTATTGGACCGAGAGGCTTTGACAGAATTGAGTCGTCGAATTCCTCTGGCAATTGCCACCGGCCGGCCCGCTGCGGAGGCAGAACTCGCTCTGCGCGTATTTGGACTGAAGGATGTGTTTTCGACGGTTGTCTCCCTCGATGATGCGCAGGAGGAACAGGCACGCTCTGCAGATGGTCTGCCAAGAGAAAAACCCCATCCTTTTCCTGTACTGGAAGCCCTACGGCGTCTTGGTGTGGAAGGGTCGTTTGTGTTCGTTGGTGATCTTCCTGACGATATGATCGCAGCACGAGCTGCTGCCGTGGAACGTGGAGTTGAGGCCTTCGCAATCGGTTTGGCTGGACCAGATCCTGGTCGGCCCGCCGCCTTAAAGAGGTTTGGTGCCGACGATGTGTTCACGGATGCGACGTCAGTGATGGCCCGTATCTTCGCCCTGCTAGACCATTCCTGAGAAATCGTCGTCGTCTCCACCGATCGGTTCGGGAGGAGGAGGTAGAGCTGTGTCTGGAACACCACCGATGTTGACGTTCACATCTCCCGGACTGAAGCCCGTGTCGACGTTGTCGAAGCGAGTCACTTCTGGTGTAAATCGCACGATAATACGTCCGGTTGGCCCACTACGCTGTTTGGCGATTTCCACCTCAGCCAGCCCCTGTTGGTCCGATTCTTCCTTCTGATAGTATTCATCTCGATAGATGAACATGATCACATCGGCGTCCTGTTCGATAGCGCCAGACTCACGAAGATCAGAGAGCATGGGCCGGGGTGGCTTCCTGGATTCCACACTTCGGTTTAGCTGGGACAAGGCAATGACCGGAATATTCAATTCCATGGCCAGCTGTTTGAGACTACGACTGACGTCTGCAACCGCTTGTTCTCGGCTATCGATGCCCGGTCGTGAGTTTACCAGTTGAAGGTAATCGACGATCACCATGCCGCATTTGTTCTCTAGTGCGAGCCGACGGGCGCGACCGCTTATGTCCACGACCGATAGCGCTGGAGTCGCGTCCAGGTAGATGCGGGCCTTCATTAGGGCCGACATCGCGGTATGGACATCTTCCCAGTCCTTGGCCTGCAGCGTACCACTTCGAATTCGTTGTAAGGGGACCCGCCCCTCCTGGGCGATCAAACGCATTCCCAGTTGTTCCGGCGACATCTCGAGCGAGAATAACAGCACAGGGCACTCCCCCTGGAGGGCAGCGTTGGCTGCAATATTCAGGGCTAACGCGCTCTTACCCATACCGGGGCGAGCGGCGATGATAATCAGCTCGCCTCCCTGTAGTCCCAGGGTTTTGGCATCCAGGTCTCGGAAACCGGTACTCACCCCCGTCAATGTCGAGGTGGTCGTACATAGGGTCTTTACCTGTTCGACGGTTTCATTAAGCACCTGCTTCATATCGAGAAGCGTGCCACGGCCTGTACTGCGTAGGGTCTCTAATAGGCGAGACTCCGCAAAGTTTGAATATTCGCCTGCGTTCTCAAAAGTACCCGCCAACCCAGCTTGGACCACTTCCTGCGCGATACGCACGAGGCTTCGGCTCTGGGAACGATCGTGTACGATCATTGCGTAGTTCTGCACCATAGAGCTGGGAGCAGAGGCGTCGAGGAGTCCCGACACATAGGTCTGGCCGCCGACCATATCCAGCTGTTTCGTACCGCGGAGATGCTCCAGAACCGTTGTATAGTCCGGTGTGTTGCCGGCGTCCGACACGTCTTCCATCGCCTGGTAGATCGTGCGATGGGATTCTCGATAGAAATCCGTCGCGTTCAAGACCTCTCGAATGCCGAGGAATACGGCAGGATCCATCAAGATGGTCCCAATAACGCTACGTTCGGCTTCTGGCGCGAATGGAAGTTTATCTTCGGAGAGCCCGGTTTTCTGTCCCGTATTCGAGACCTGATTGGGTGTGGATGGGATTACGCTCATTTTGTTTCGGCTTCCTTCAACACAGATTCCAGGTTCTTCTCGGTGGGCTCTGCTGTGTTTTGCACGGTAGATTTCGGGTTGGCAACCGCAATCATCTGCACCACCGCATCTTGCAATCGCCGAGAGACTCCTACGGTCTGGCGGTTGATATCATTGAGAAGAACACAGAAGGATTGTCCTCCGCTATCTCGTAATATGTATCCACAGAGGGCACTTACTTCATTCAGTGTCCCCGTCTTTGCTCGTACGCGCACGCCCCGGGGGAGTTTCGCCATTCGTCCCCGGAGGGTTCCCGGTATCCCGGGGCCCGCCAGACTATCCTGAAGCTCTTTGCCTAGTTCGGTGTTTTTCTGCAGTTGAACGAGAAGATGGGTCATCTCCAATGCAGAGCCAAAACCGCCGTTGTACAGCCCAGATCCGTTGTATGTGTAGAGCTTTTGTGCGCTACAACCGAGGAGCTCGAGCCATTCACGGATATGTTCGGCACCTCCCTCGAAGCCACGAGATGAATCCTTCGCCATCCAGAGGAGCATCGCTTCGGCGATCTGATTGTCACTATACTGAAGCATTCGTTTCACGATGACCGACAGGGGAGCGCTCTGGTGCGATGCGATCTCTATGGCGCCGGCGGGTGGAGCGTCCTGAATATTGACCTTCCTTCCAACGCGGATTTTTTCGCCCGAGACTTTCAAACGGAAGGTCTCTGCGGCCCACTTTTCTGGATGTTCGTTTAGGCGTACAGCCGTGATACCCGCTGTTCGTCGTACACCGATGGTTCCGCCCACTTCAATCGTTGGAGCGTTTCCGGGCCCCCATACGACACGGACGGTTAACGCCTCTCCACGACCCGCAACCGTCTTGGCTCGGTTCGTAATGGGAAATCGCGCTTTCGGTTTTAAGTATACAGCGGGCTTCCGGCCAATCTTCTTATCGGGATAGACCTGTATGCGAACCGAGTTTCGGTCGATGTTCATACTCCCGGCCGGCGCTCGGTAGGATGCGTGGGTATTCTTTTTCTTGAAGCCTGGAGGGAATTGCGTCGGACCAAAAGGTGTGGTCACCAACTGAATGGTGTCGGCCGAGCGGACCCCTTTTTTGTATATATCCTTTGCCAGAGTACCGAGGTCGCTTCCTTTCAGGGTGGGATCGCCACCCGGTACCAGGGTGATGCTATGAAGATGTGCATCTGTCGTTGTATCGCCTTGTGCTCGTCGGCACTCGCGATCGGGGTTTCGGCAGGGAACGGCCAGGACACGAGTCGAGAAGCGAAAATCTGGTTTTCGATAATCAAGAACAGCGGCCGCCGTGATGATCTTGGTTACGGACGCCAGGTTCAACGGTTTGTCCCCGCCGTAGGCTGCCAACACATTTCCACTATTCAAGTCACGGATCGCGACTTGAATTTTTGCGGACTTCGGTAATCGCTTTTTATAGCGCTGAATGGTCCGTTTCAGCTTTTTCTCGAGAGCAGAGTTACTTCCCGAAATCGCATACGTCGGGCTGGCGATCCCAATGAAGAATGCCAGCAGAACAACATGGCGAATGATCCTGGGTAGCCGTACTCTCATGATAGGCAAACCCTAGCTCTCACGCTCGTCGATGTCACGCGTATTCTGGGCCCGTTTGATCGGCGTATAGATGGTTTTGGAAGGGAGCATTCTCAATATAAGTCTTCGTAATCCCTTAAAAAGGAAGACCAGGAGCATGATCAGGGCGATGTCGATAAAGACATAGAGCCACGAGATAGATTCGCTTCGAGGCTTCGGCGGGTTTTTGATGTATTCGGCACGACGAGCGTCCTCGGCTTCAAGCATATCCAGACGTTGGCTCATGAAACGATTCAGTGTCTGTAGAAACAACTCCTGGCCCGGTAGATTTGTTTCCGTAGTTGGTTCCGCTTTATTGGAAGGCTCTGTGGGCGGGAACCGCTTGTGAAAGTTAGAGACTACGAGATGCACAGCGATGATCGCTCGTGTCATGGTTGTACGAAATGCTGTCTCAAGGCTCTCCAGGTGGGGAAGGGCCTTTTTCCTATTCTTTGTGATCATACGGTGAAGCTCTCGGCCGTCGTCTGGAACCGCGTGCGCTCCCCGATTGATGCGACCGGTGGTGATCGCAAAGGTATGTCGATAGATTGCGGAGCCTTCCGGTGCGCCGGTTTGCGCCAGTTGGCGAACGAGCGTTCGTGTGGACTCGGCTGCACTTTGGGTTGTAGCGAAGGGGCTTTCCGCACTTTGGGCGATTACCTCTTCGGGACTTGGGGCGATGGCTTTCGGGTTGAACCCAGGGTATTCCATCTCTAGATCGATGCTGTCTGCGAAGAGCGTTATATTCGCAATATGCTCTGCGATGAGGTGGTGGCTGGTCAGTATATTAATACCGCGTTGGATAAAGCCGATCCGGGAACCAAAGGCGCCACCTCCACTGAGGAGGTTTTCGTAGATACTCCAGATCTTTGCCTTTCGGAAAAATGCGTAGAGCCCGATCTGCACATTATGAATTGGGTTCGCTGCGTCTTCCACATAGTGTAGGCATGCCCCAAGATGGGTGAAAGCGAGGGCTCGATGCGTCGGATGGGACCAGAACATGGTAAGTACAGCCAGGTCATAGTGCAGCTGCGCCTGGTCATGAGCGAATGTCTCTACCTCTCCCTCACGCCAACCAAACGCTGCGGCGAAGTGATGGGGCTCGTGCTTGAGGGTTTTTACCTTTGAATTCAGCTCCCAGTCCGGCAGCGCGTAATGGGCATGGGCCTGGCTCGAGAGGCCGGTGGGGGAGCCCATATTCACGATAGCAGGATCGATGGGGATAGTACGGCCATATTTATCTAGAGGAGCCGATCCATCTTCCAGTCGATAGATACGGTTCCGGTTGCGTTTGTCATCATCAGGGACTCGACTACCCGTCATCAGAAGTCCGGCCGCGTTGGCACGCTTTCCGCAGACCGGCGGCTGGTCAATCCCGACCACGTTCATATTCCGTTCCTGATTATGTCCGAGTAATCGGCGCAGATTGAGCGGGTCTGCAAGGGAACCATCGGGGAAACGCGCTTTGTAGCGTTCCCGGATCGCTGGCTCCAGATGGGTCTCGAATTGCTGTACCAGCCACTGCCGATATGCAACCATCTCTTCCTCGGTTGGGCAGGTCAGGTCGTATCGGAATAGGAGCGGATCGGCAGCCAGTCCCAGCTCTGTTAGCCGTGCGTGTGTCTTCTCGGCGTAGGGGCGGGCCTCCGATGGCCATATGCATAGGAGGACCAACAGCGCAGATAGGACCACGGATTGCCGAGGCCATATCGGCACCAGCCAGCCCTTCAATTCCCCCATGAACCGCACATTGTCTCCTGATCGGTAAAGAACCGATTATCAGCCTGCGAGAGCCGTTTCCATAGTAGAGCCGATATGACTTGGCGTACGGGCTACCGGGATTCCGGCGCGTTCCAGAGCCGCGATCTTATCGGACGCGGTACCTTTACCACCGCTGATGATCGCGCCTGCGTGACCCATTCTCTTGCCCGGAGGTGCTGTCTGACCTGCGATGAATGCGCTGACCGGTTTGGTCATATGGCTTGCGACCCATTCGGCGGCTTCTTCCTCGGCCGTACCACCGATTTCACCGATCATGACCACCCCTTCCGTCTCGGGGTCGTTGTTGAATAATTCGAGCAGGTCGATGAATCCTGTGCCGGGTACGGGGTCGCCACCGATCCCAATACAGGTCGTCTCTCCGAGTCCATTATTCGTAAGCTGATCGACGGCTTCATAGGTCAATGTTCCCGACCGTGAGATTACGCCGATAGTCCCCGCCTTATGAATATAGCCAGGCATAATCCCAATCTTACATTGGTCTGCAGTAATGATGCCGGGGCAGTTGGGGCCGATTAATCGGGCTCCTGTGGATTTCATGGCGTCCTTTACTGTGATCATATCAAGGACTGGAATGCCCTCCGTGATACATACGACCAGCTCGATGCCTCCATCGACGGCTTCCAGGACCGCGTCTTTGGCGAAGCGGGCCGGTACGAATATGACGCTGGCGTTTGCGTTCGTCTCGTCGACTGCTTCTTTCACGGTATTAAATACCGGGACGTCATCCAATACCGTTGTTCCACCTTTGTTCGGCGTGACACCACCAACGAGATTTGAGCCATATTCTTTCATCTGGCCGGAGTGGAAGAGCCCCGCTCCTCCAGTAATTCCCTGGCAGATGACGCGTGTGTTTCGATCGATGAGAATAGCCATTCTCTAACTCCTTTCCTGCTCTGCTCTCTAGGCGTTATTTTGTTCTGCATAATTCCGAGCCTCGGCAACGGATATCTCCGCGGCTTCGGCCAGGCTCTCTGCAGTGCGTATGGGTAGTCCGGATTCGGCCAGAAGGGCTTTCCCTCGGGCTACATTGGTTCCAGCAAGACGTACGATGAGAGGAACTCCTCCAAGGCCGACGTCTTTTACGGCTGCAATCACTCCTTCGGCGATGGTGTCGCATTTCATGATACCGCCGAAGATGTTGACCATAATGGCATGCACCTGGTCTTGCAGAAGAATCCGGAAGGCTGCGGACACTCGTTCTGTGGTGGCCGATCCACCAACATCCAGGAAGTTCGCGGGTTCCCCTCCATAATGCTGGAGGGTGTCCATGGTAGCCATCGCGAGCCCTGCACCATTTACTAGACAGCCGATATTGCCATCTAATTTGATGTAATTGAGTTCGTATTTACTGGCTTCTACTTCCGAGGGATCTTCTTCATCAAGGTCACGAAGCTCTAGTACATCGGGGTGTCGATAGAGTGCATTGCCGTCGAAGTTCAGCTTGCAGTCCAGAGCAATGACATCACCAGCTCCCGTTACAACCAGGGGGTTGATCTCGGCCAGCGAGGCGTCTTTTTCCGTGTAGACCCGGTACAGCCCAGCGGCGAAGGAAACAAAGCTTCGTACGGCAGGTCCTTCGAGACCTAATGCATAGGCAAGACGGCGTCCGTGAAAAGCGGAAAAACCAACACCAGGGGTAAACCAGGCCTTATGAATCCGCTCCGGGTTGGTTGCAGCGACTTCCTCGATGGACGTTCCACCCTCGGAGCTGGCCATCATGCAGACCTGGCCTGTCTGACGATCGAGGACCATTCCCAGATAGAGCTCCCGGGCGATGTCACAGCCTTCTTCAATATATACTTTCTGTACCAGAGTTCCCTCGGGACCCGTCTGGTGGGTTACCAGCTGCATACCAAGGATCTGCTCCGCGTATTGACGTACTTCCGAGAGGGAGCGTGCGAGCTTTACGCCCCCACCCATTCCACGGCCACCGGCATGGATCTGGGCTTTCACGACCCAAATCTCACCACCCAGATCACGTGCTGCTTGTTCTGCTTCGTCTACGGTACGCGCCAGTCCTCCGCGGGGAGTCGGTACGCCGTATTGCTGCAAGATTTGTTTGGCCTGGTACTCGTGGATCTTCATCGAAATTACTCCCTTGGGGGCTTGTCTCTACGTCCGGGGCCTGTGCTGTGGGGAACGGGTTGGAGTCAGTCGGTATTTTCCGACGACTTTCCTCCACCGAATAGCTTCCGTCCCAGCATCGCGATTGGATCGTAATAGCGGTCGACAACACGTTCCTTCAACGGAATGATCGCGTTATCGGTGATGTTGATGTGCTCCGGACATACGTCAGTACAACACCGTGTAATGTTGCAGTAGCCTGAGCCAAATTCTTCGACGATCTCCGGGACGCGATCCCGGGTGTCGAGGGGATGCATGGCCAGGTCCGCAAGCCGATGCATAAACCGTGGTCCAACGAACACATCGGTTTTACCATGGTCGCGGAGAATGTGGCAGACATCCTGGCATAGATAACACTCGATACATTTGCGGAATTCCTGGTTCCGGTCGATGTCTTCCTGGGCCATCCGGTAGTCGCCGTCGGCTTCTGGTTTTCCCGGTTGAAGCGGCTTGATGCGCTTATTCTGTTCGTAGTTCCAGGACACGTCGGTGACGAGATCTTTGATCACCGGAAAAGCTTTCATGGGCTGGACGGTAATGACCTCGTCTTCGGCGTACATATTCATACGCGTCATACAGGCCAGCTTTGGCTTGCCGTTAATCTCTACGGAGCAGGAGCCACATTTCCCGGCTTTGCAATTCCAGCGGACAGCCATGTCGTTTGCTTGTTCCGCCTGAATCCCATGGATCACGTCCAGTACAACCATCCCCTCGGAGGATTCCTGTTCGTAGGTTTGGAAATCTCCACCCTCTGCATTTCCACGCCAGATTCGAAACGTTCGTTTACTCATGTCAGCCCACCGTTCCAGACTCGAGTTCTTCAATCGTTGCTCGTGCGATAGCTTCCAACTCAGGCGGAGGCGCAGGCCTCTCTTCGCGTTGCACGATCATCTCGCCATCACTACCTTTTTTGGTCACTACGTTGGCGTTGCCCCATTCCGCTCGCTCGCCTTCGAAGTCGAGGCGGGTATGGGCACCACGGCTCTCCTCGCGCATCAGAGCCGCTTTTGCGACGGCCAATGACGTGATCATCATCGATGAAAGATCCAGGGCTTCATGCCAGCCAGCATTGTATTGGCTGGCGCCATCCGCTTTCACCTGGTCCACTTCGGGTTGGAGCGCTGTGAGTTGGGCGATGGCCTCTTTCAGTTGCTCTCCTGTTCGAACGATTCCCGCGTTCTCCTGCATGGCGAGCTGGAGCTTGTCGTGCACAAGATAGGGGTTGGGACCCGACTCACGGTTTAGAATAGAGGTCGCCGCCCGTACGTGTTTTGCGACCACCTCGGGATTGAATTCGGCTGCCTTATCGCCACGACGGCCTTCAATATAGTCCGCCGCACCGCTACCCGCCAGATGTCCAAATACAAGTAGATCGGAGAGGGAGTTCCCACCGAGTCGGTTTGCGCCATGCAGACCCGCAGCGCATTCACCACAGGCGAAGAGCCCGGGTACTGCTGTCTCCTGGGTGTCGGCGTCGACACGAATCCCACCCATGAAGTAGTGGAGTGTTGGTCCGACTTCCATGGCCTGTTTGGTGATGTCCACCTCTGCCAGCTCCTTGAACTGGTGATACATACTCGGAAGCTTCTTTTTGATGAAGGCTGGATCGCGGCGGTTCGCGATATCAAGGAATGCACCACCGTGGGGAGATCCACGTCCGGCTTTTACTTCGGCGAGGATGGCTCGTGCCACCACGTCACGGGTCAGCAGCTCTGGCGGTCGACGATTGTTCTTGTCGTCGGTCAGCCAGGCATCGGCTTCTTCAATAGTATCGGCTGTTTCGGACGCAAACCGTTCCGGGATGTACCGGAACATGAAGCGCTCTCCTTCACTATTCAAGAGGATACCACCTTCCCCGCGAACACCTTCTGTTACGAGGGTTCCGCGTACCGATGGAGGCCACACCATACCGGTGGGATGAAACTGTGTGAATTCGAGATCCATCAGCTCCGCGCCCACGTCGTATGCGATGGCTGCGCCATCACCGGTGTATTCCCAGGAGTTGGACGTGATCTTCCAACATTTGCCTCCACCACCTGTGGCCATAATCACGGCTTTACAGCGGATAAGCATGAAACGGCCGGTCTCACGCCATAGACAGAGAACACCACTGATTGCGCCGTCGGCGTCGGTGAGGAGGTTCAGTACCTTGCATTCCATATGGACTTGAATGCCCTGGTGGATGCCATGATCCTGAAGAGTCCGGATCAGCTCAAGGCCCGTTCGGTCACCAACATGGGCGAGTCTCGGATAGCGATGGCCACCAAAGTTTCGCTGGTTGATACGACCGTCCTTGGTTCGATCAAAGACAGCACCCCAGGCCTCCAGCTCACGAACCCGGGCTGGGGCGTTCTTCGCGTGAAGTTCTGCCATACGCCAGCTAGCCAGAAATTTGGAACCGCGAATGGTGTCACGAAAATGGACTTTCCAGTTGTCGCGAGAATCCACGTTTCCCAGGGCAGCGGCCATGCCGCCTTCCGCCATAACCGTATGGGCTTTGCCTAGAAGTGATTTACATACGATGCCTGTGTTCAGACCTCTCGAAGATGCTTCAATAGCAGCTCGAAGACCAGCGCCACCGGCGCCAATCACAACGACATCATGTTCAATAGTTTTGATTTCGGAGACGTCGAGCACGTTAACCCCACGTGTTGTAGTCGGTGATTACACCGGACGAGACAAGACGGACATAGACGTCGCTACCTGCGACCCAGAATAGACTCGTCCATGCCCAGTTCATGTGTTTTTCGTTAAGCTTTGTGCATCCCTTCCAGGCTGTATAGCGAGCGGCCGAGCAGGAGAACTTATTGGTGCTCCCTCCGATAAGATGTCGGAACGAGTGGCAACCAAAGGTGTAGCACGCAAGGAATATGGCGTTCAGGGTAAGGATGATGCTACCCACACCCACGCCAAATTTACCGTCCCGGAAGAAGGCCTGCACTGCGTCGTAGGAGAGGATAACCACGAAGATGATCGCAAAATAGAGAGCGTATCGGTGTAGGTTCTGTACGAGAAGAAAGCGGGTCTCGCCGCGATAGTTCTTCTGCGGTAAGGCTCCAACCGAGCACCCTGGAGGTGTTCCTGTGAACGCCCGGTAGTAGGTCTTTCGATAGTAGTAGCAGGTGAAGCGGAACATCGCTGGGAACATAAGAATCAGAACCGCGGGAGATGCCGGGATAAAGGAAGGCCACCAGGATGGGAAGGTCCCAAACCATGCATGGGATTCCGGGACGGCTCCCGGTACCGAGGGATCTACTAGAAGGACTGGGGAAAAGAAGGGGGATAGATAGCCGCCAAAGCCCTGCCCGGTGTCTGCTACCCAATAATGATCGCCCTGTATAAGAGCCCAGGTAGCGTAGATGAGAAAGCCGGTCAGGATCGACAAGGACAACAGTGGACCAATCCACCATTTGTCCGTTCGCATGGTTGTATTCAATCCCGCTTTATGCCCGCCAATGAGGGTCGATGAATTCATGGGAATCGTACCTGCTGAATAGGAGCCGAAATGGGTCGCCATAACTGCCACGAAACTCGGTATTCGTCAACATCGCGCGTATAGCGCGCGCACGAGTAGGGCAGAAATCAGGTTGTCCCCGCTCTGTTTTCTACAGGATATGTACCTGGGTAGGACCAGGTTTTTTCTAGGACTCCTGGTCCCTATACCAGGGGAGTAGGGTGCCAATCAGTCCGGCGAACCCGCCGATCAGATACAGTGCCATTCCGCGCCCTAGAGTGAGTGAACTCAGCTCCTCGGGACGTGGTGCGGTCAGGAAAATAATAATCCCGACCATGCATTGACCCAGGATCAACCAGGTGACTCGGTCCATGAACTCCCATCTCTTTCGAAACAGGGTTGAGATACAGCCAATGAATAGCAAGGCCGCAGCTGATGTTCCGAAAAAGAATAAGACCGTGGCTCCAATATGGAATTGCATTGGAACGGTGTCGGATTGATAGGACAGGGATGAGCAAATGTCTGATTGGAGGGTGTCGCCCCGGTCAGACAGCGTGACTTCCCACACACAGCTTTGTGCCTCTAGAAGGCCGGCACGGACCAGCATTCGGTTCTCAATCTTCGACATCCACATCGACGAGAGGCTGCCGATAATAAGACAAAGCGCACCGACACCCATCAAAATACTCGAGGTCAACGGCTTGTTCATTCTTTGGTCCTCCCCTCGAAACCCGCGAACGCCTGGAATTCGCGAAGTCTTCGACCACTATCACATATTTTCGATAATAGCCGATCCGAATTCGCTACATCGGAGTTTGGTCGCTCCGTCCATCAAGCGATGGAAATCATAGGTGACCCGCTTGCTTTCGATGGTCTTCTCAAGGCCTGCAATAATGCAGTCTGCGGCCTCATTCCAACCCATATATCGGAACATCATTTCTCCCGACAGGATGACGGATCCAGGATTTACTTTGTCCTGTCCGGCATATTTGGGTGCTGTACCATGTGTGGCTTCGAATACGGCGATGCCGTTCTCGTAGTTGATGTTGGCCCCCGGGGCGATTCCAATCCCACCGACCTGTGCGGCTAGAGCATCCGAAACATAGTCCCCATTGAGGTTCGGAGTAGCGATGACATCGTATTCCGCGGGACGCGTCAGGATCTGCTGAAGGAATGCATCACAGATACAGTCTTTTACGAGAATCTTTCCAGCTTCGAGCGCGGCCGCCTGTTCGGCGTTGGCTGCCTCTGTTCCCTGTTCTTCTTTGGTCTTCTCCCAACGTGCCCAGGAATAGGTCTGATCGGCGAACTCCTGGTCCGCGACTTCATATCCCCATTTCTTGAAGAAGCCCTCAGTGAACTTCATGATATTGCCCTTATGAACAAGGGTGACACTTTGCCGGTTCTGGTCCAGAGCATATTGGATGGCCGCGCGTGACAGACGCTTGGAGCCCTCTTCGCTCATGGGTTTGATGCCCAGGCTGGATGTGTCGGGGAAGCGAATCTTCTCTACACCGAGCTCTTCCACCAGGAAATTGCGGAGCTTAATTACGTCTTCGCTTCCATGATCGAATTCGATGCCAGCGTAGATCCCTTCCGTGTTTTCACGGAAGATGACCATATTGACCTTTTCCGGGGTCTTAACAGGACTCGGGACGCCATCAAAGTAGCGAACAGGTCGTTGACATACATAGAGGTCAAGCCGCTGCCGAATCGCCACGTTGAGACTGCGGATACCGCCACCTACCGGTGTGGTCAGTGGCCCCTTAATGGATACAAGATGGTCGGCGATGGTGTCTGTTGTTTCAGTCGGAAGCCATTCCCCGGTGTTGTTGAAGGCCTTTTCCCCTGCGTAGACTTCCAGCCACTCGATCTTTCGTTGTCCACCATAGGCTCGTTCCACGGCTGCGTTGAATACTCGAACAGCGGATGCCCAGATGTCCGGCCCAATTCCGTCACCTTCGATAAACGGAAGGATGACATGGTCGGGTACGGATAGAGTGCCATTGGCGTTTTTCGTCACTTTAGCGGCTGGTGTCATGATGGCTCCAATACTCTAACTGATATACGTATGCGCTCTGGGCGAATATTTCGGTGAGTCGGAACACGTATCGAAGATTCGCCAGGACAGGTATGCGCGGAGAAGGCCTTTTAACCCGACTTGCCGTCTGCGTCAATGATCGAGGGGTCCAAAGAGACGGCTGGGCTGCTATTGGTATACGTGTTCGGACTCTAGGGTTCCGTCGCAAAAGAACATGGCGGGGTCATCCGTTGCCCATCCAGATAACGAGCGATACTCATCGGTTTCTTTCCGGCTGGATGGATCATCTCGATGGAGAGTATTCCATCGGAGGTGGTTACAAGACCTGCTTCACCGTTGAGTGCGTAGAGAGTACCGGCCGGGGCTGATGTACTGGCGTTCTTGGCAATTTGCGCGCGCACCACTCGGACTGCTCGACCTTCTAATCGGGCCTGCGCCCCGGGCCATGGGTTCATCGCCCGGATATGATTGATGACATCGGCTGCTGGACGGTTCCAGTCGATCCAGCCGTCGCTCTTGGTGATCTTGCCGGCGTAGGTTACCCCATCGGCCGGCTGGGGGGTCCCATGCAGAGCGTCGGTGTCGCCATCGACAAACGAAGCGAGGACTGACGAGAGGAGCTCTGCGCCGAGGTCAGCGAGCGCATCATGAAGTTCTCCAGCTGTCATCTGTTCGGGGATGGAGATCGCGGATTGTGCGATCATCGGACCCGTGTCCAGGCCTTCGTCCATCTGCATCAGGGTGACGCCGGTTGTCTCGTCTCCGGCACCGATGGCCGCTTGAATAGGAGATGCGCCGCGCCAACGTGGGAGTAGGCTCGCGTGGATATTAACGCAACCAAGCCGTGGAATATCCAGGAGCTCTTTGGGCAGGATTTGTCCATAGGCTGCCACAACGATCAGATCGGGTTTTTGCGCGCGAATAGCCTCGATCAGGTTTTGACCTTCCGGGGTGCGCAGGGAAACGGGCTGTTCGACGGTTATACCGGCTGCGAGAGCAGCCTGTTTTACGGGCGACATGACGACACGATTGCCGCGACCGGCTGGTCGGTCGGGTTGTGTAAAGACACAATCGACCTGATGGTTTTCAACCAGGACCTGCAGGCCTGGTACCGCGAAATCCGGTGTGCCCATGAAAATAACGCGCAGCATGAACTCTAACCTGTCTAGGGGATCCTACAGCGACACGTCTGGAGGTAGCAGTTCTGGGAGGAACCAGGGCTGTTCCTTGAGCTGTCGAATTAATTCGACGCGATGGTCGCCGCGAGCCCTGTCTACCAGGGTAATGCCGTCCAGGTGATCCATCTCATGTTGAATGCAAATACTAAGCAACCCATCGGCCTGGATCTCAAATGGCTTTCCTGAGGGGTCCTGCGCCCGCAGAGTGAGCTCTGCATGTCGTTGCACTGGCACCGTCAAATCAGGGAAGGAGAGGCATCCCTCTTCGAAAACGATTTCACCCTTCGCGTCTACGATTTCAGGATTGATGATGGCGTATAAATTGGAGTCTTCACGATCGGGCCATTCCACATCAATGACGAGGATCCTCTTGGAGATCTGAATTTGCGGAGCGGCCAGACCGATGCCGTTGGACACGTACATGGTTTCGGCCATATCCGAAATTAGTGCCAGCAGAGATGGCCCGAATTCTGCCTCTGTTACGGCCGCCGCTTTTTGGAGTAGTACGGGAGCTGGGTAGGCAACAATTTCATGTACTGTCATGAATCTTGACCTGGTTTCTGGCCTGCACCTTCCGTTCGAGCTCGAATGGCAGAGAGATAGGCGGGGCCCAGGGTCGTATCGGTTAGAACCCAGCGGGCAAGGGGTAGATGTTCGCGGCAAGTCTGGATAGCGTTACGTTCCTCTGCTGTGAGGCCGGAACGCCCACTCAATTCTTCCAGCCAGGCCAACTGGACTGCGATGCGATGTTTGGCATCGGAGGGGGATACGTCGGACTCCAGGCCAAGCGCCACATGATAGGGTTTGTTCTGGACGCGATCTCGGAGGTCTTCCAGCTGTCCCCATTCCTGGGTTGTTAACACCGATGTCGATTCCATCGGACTGAGGAAAGAGTTGTCGAACCGGTTGGAAGAAGTGGAGACGGCAGGGAGCTCTTCAGTTCTTGGTTCGTCCGGCATCGAGTTTTCTCCTATGGTCTACGAGTCAGCGACGGTGGTAGCGAAGCCTGCGCTAAACCGGGCCGCGTGCTATCCGGAAGGACCATATCCACGCGCGCCGGGCCAGGCAAGAGCAAAGTTGCGAACCATTGAAGGAAACGATTATTGATGTGTTATCCCCTTCTTTCGGCGGCGTATCTATGAACCCAACCAAGGCATTATATAGCGGTTTTCAAAAGGTAGTGGCCCTCGGATCGTGTCGGCGATTTGGGCTACTGTTCGCCCTGGCCACAGTATTGGCTTGTGGTTCGGATGGTGATGGTTCCCTGGGGCAGGTCTGCACCGTGGGGGAGTATCTCTGTGTAAATGGTACCGTACACCAATGTGTCTCTGGAACGGGGGAGACGGAGTACATAGCCAGTTGCAGCCCGGATGAGCTTTGTTATGACGGTCGCTGTGAGCCAGGGGTGGTAACAGATACGGGGACGGACACCTCTATTGGGAGCGACGTGTCCGAATCGGATGTTTCGGATAGTTCGGTGGGCGAAGATATGAACGTCGCCGACATCATTGACGATGGTTTCGATAGCGCTGAGACGGCTTTGTCTGATGCCACCGACATCGACTCCCCACCGTTGGATTCTGGGCCTGGCGACGCCACCGCTTCGGATGTTGGGGTGGACGTGCATGATGCCTCGGATCTTGTCGCGGATGAGGGAATTGGCACGGCGGATATCGGGCCACCGGAGCCCACACCATTTGTCTCCATGAATTATGCGGCCGTACCACAAGCTGTGATGAAACACGCCATTAAGGACATCGTCTATCTACAGGATGGTACCGGTAGAGCCGTACTCGGAGGTCTACGTAATGTGGGGCTGTATACGGCGGATGGCAGTGTGCAGGCGGTCGCAGACCTGGGGGACTTCTCCCTCGAAAGAGTCGCGGTTGTCGCCGGTTTCGATGATGTGGTGATCGCGGGAGGTGAGGGCGATGATGGCCGTCTATTGCTGCTCGACCTCACGACTGGAACCACCTCGGTCATTCCAGGCTCCGAGATCAGCGGGTTCCGCTATCGTGCGCTCGTCCCCGATCCGACGGGTGGTTTCTTCGCTTTAGCGGGTGGAGTCTCGGGGCAACAGTATCTTCAGACGCGGGTGTACCACGTGCAGGAAAACGTGGTGTTGAAGAAGGCATTTGTCGCGGGGGCTGGCTTAACCGACGCGGTCTGGGTTGATTCTACCGCGATCTATGGGGAACCGTTTCTTTTGATTCTGCTAGGGATCAATGGAGCGGATAGTCGATCCTATATTGGTTCCACCACGGATGTGTTGGAGAATGGCTGGATGAACTCCTTCGGGAACCCAGGGCGGGCCGCCTGGCGACCGGCGGGTAGTTATGGAATGGCCATGGGTACGAGCAGTAATAAGGCGTATCTATTCGACGGTAGCTGGACCAAAACTACGCTGCCCGTAAATCCTACCTTCAACGCCGTCGCGTTTAGCCCCTACGGAAATATTGCTCTTCTGGTGGGCCGTCCCAGTGGCAACCCTCTTGGTGGTACGGTTGTTGTACATCGCAACTCTGGTTTTTCTCTGGCGACTGGCACCTGGGAGGATTGGAGTATCCCCGGGTTTGATCAGACACCCTATAGCGCCGACTCGAACACACATCTGCTGTCGGTTGCCTTTCAACCCGGGTCCGATTGTGGGGAAGGCCTGATCGGTACGATGGCCCCCAATAATTCCACGATCGCCCGATTGATACGCTTTACGACTACGGTCTGTCCCTAGTCTCGTTTTCAGGCCCTGGTCTTCAGGCACTGCTGGACTCGGTCCGTTTGACGGGTAGGGGATCTGGGAGTTTTGCGACACGAATACAATCTCGACCGAGTTGTTTCGCGGTGAGCAAGGCTTCGTCGGCCCTACGCATGAGGTCGGCTGCCGATTCAACCGGCTCGTTTCCAGAGAAGGTAACGATACCGAAGGTTGCGGTGACTGGAATATCGCCTTTACCCAGCGCCGAGCGAATGGAAACCTGGAGTCGACGAGTGACCTGGAGGGCTCGCTCATTTGGGGTCTCTGGCATCAAGATGACGAACTCGTCTCCGCCAAATCGTGTGACGACGTCAGAGGCCCGTACGCAGGCGCTGAGGATCTCGGCCACGGACACCAGCAGTTGATCGCCCGCATCATGACCCATGGTGTCATTCACGTCTTTGAAATGATCCAGGTCCAGCATCACCATACTAAACATGCGCGCGTAGCGTTGGCAGGCATGGAATTCATCTTCAAGGCGTGCTTCCAGATAGCGGCGATTGAACACACCCGTGAGAGGGTCGGTTACGACTTGTTCCTGTAGACGACTGGATGCTTCCTCCAGTTGTTTGATGAGGGATTTCAGAGCCCCCACATCACGGAGTACGCAGGCGAGCCCGGCGATACGGCCAGACCCGGGATCTCGAATCGTAGAGAATGTATATTCAATGGGCGTCGGTTCGCCGGTTCGTGAGACGACCACACCCTCACCATTTACGGGGCGACCACGGGCCGCCATGGTGAGAGCACGGTTTACCTCGTGGGCGGGCTCCATAAGAGTTCGTAGATTGGTCCCCTGCAGCTGTCCGGGCTCTCGATCGAGGAGATTCCAGGCCGAGGGGTTGGTAAATTCGATGGTTCCCTCGAGGTCACAGAGCACGATGCCCTCTGTGACAGCTTCTACAATCGTCTGTGCGGTTCGCTCCAATGTGATGGAGAACAGTTGATAGCGAAGCATCCCCAAGCCAACCACAACCGTGTTGATCGCGGTCAATGAGATGAGCAGGTGGGGGCCCTGAGAGATTCCGATACTGGGATGTATGATTGGAACGACGACCCCCCCGAGGAGTGGAACCAGCATACCCACAAAGACCATCGATGTGCGGCGTCGAGAATCTCCGCCCTGATTCCGCCGTAATTGCATGAATAGATGAATCAGCGCGACCAACAGCCCCAGAGAGAGATGCCCTAGACCCAACGTGGTGTATAGGAACCCTGGCTCATGGACGAACCCTCCATGTTCTGCGCGGACCATCTCGTCGACCAGCCAGCCTTTTTTCCAGGCGATGATCGATAGAAAGATACCGCTACATAAGAATATAAAGGGGAACAGAGGAGTCTTGAGCCATCCACGATTCCCTACGTGGGCCCGCACAAACATCAGGAAAATGGGGACGAGCAGAGCCCACCCTGGTGTTGAGATCGCGAAAAATCGAAAGGCCTGTTCCGGGGTGGTCGCGAGAGTGAAGTGCAGGTATTGGACCAACCCCCAGTAGACGAGCGCCAGGCACATCAATGCGTACCATCGGTTTTCCGACGACGTAGGATCGCGCGCAAAAATGACGCCTGCTAGCAGAGCGTTCATTAACAATGCGACGAGGATATAGATTTGAGGTTCAGGCATGGACAGACCTTTGAGGTCCAATACACAAGATGCTGTCCGGGGCTCCCGGAGGTCTTCCTTTCAGCGTTCTGCACCGAACACGGTACGAGTCTATTTCTCTAGTGTATTTATCGTACGGGGGAATTACCTCCACACAGAAAGGGTATGGTGTTAAAGGGTTCCAGCGATCAAGGCTGGCCGAATAGCTCACAACAAGGTAGATCGGCCTATCCATTCAAAAACTTGAGCTGTTACGGCTGTTGAGCCGCCCCCACCTCCATGTCGAACCCATCAAAAACAACGTCC
>MDTE01143175.1_pt1 | contig 28419 bp, 28 predicted proteins | sample 811231 | NCBI WGS metagenome assembly MDTE01 (sample SAMN05326651, study PRJNA326480) | marine metagenome | isolation source: seawater | place: Indian Ocean: Red Sea | collected 2010 | reverse complement strand
CGCCTCACCTTTACGCGGAGGCTGACCGAACCGGCATGCTGCTCTGGCAGGACACCTCACTTACGGGTGGCTATCACAGGGCCGTAAGGCCCGAGGCGGCTCGTCAGGCCCGAGAGATGGTCGACCTGCTCGGGCACCACCCGTCAATTGTGGTGTGGTGCGGGCATGACGCCCCCGGCCCCATTGATAGAACCCGAGCTGCACCCAGGATTCTCGACCAGCAGAAGCCGACCTGGAACCGCACCGTGCTGGACCGCACCGTGCGACGAGCCTTGAACCAAGCCGACCCGTCTCGACCGGTCATTAGTCACTCTGGGGTACTCCCCAACCTTCCGCGGCTGGACGACGCCGATAGCAACCTTTGGTTCGGGTGGTACTCGGGTCGGCGCGGCGACTTGGCCCATTACTTAGACCGGTTGCCGAGAGCGGGCAGGTTTGTTTCAGCCTTCGGCAGTCAGTCAATTCCCGACGACCCGGAGCTTCTCAGAACGCTCTCTGAGAGGACTACTGACCATGCCGGAAACTACAGCACTGCCTGGCCAGCAGTCGATGCTGACCGACTCACCGCTCTGGGTGCCGAGTTCGACGTCCTGGTTCGCCGTTTCCCGCCCGGCGACCGCAGCGATGCTGGTGCGTGGGCCGAAGCGACACGGCGGCACCAAGCCTCGCTGCTCAGAATCCAAATTGAGGCACTCCGTCTCCGCAAGTACCGCCCCACTGGAGGCTTTGCCATAGACCGTCTTCTGGACGGGTCTCCGGCCATTTCAGGCTCGCTAATGGACCACTACCGACGACCCAAGCCAGCTCTAGAAGCGGTAGCCGCCGCCTGCGCTCCAACTGTGATAGTGGCCGACCCACCAGTGGAAGCAGTTGCTCCTAGGTCGATAATTCGAACTAGAGCGGTTGCGATCCACGACGGACGCTTGCCAATTGAATCGTGCCGGGTAGACGCCGTGCTGTGCGTCAACGACAATCCGAGTCGCACTACCGAACGCTCCTGGGGTGGGGCACTGGAGCCAGACTCGGTTACCCACATTGGCACCCTGGAGCTCGATTTGGGCGACGCCACCGGCGCAGTCAGCTTGGAACTGACTCTGTCGTTCGATGGGCCCGATGGCCCAACAGTGATTTCCAATAAGTATTTGGGTCGGATCGGCGTGGACTAGGCCGATCCACAACTGCTTGCTGACCTAAACCGCAGATCCACCCGGATCAGCACCCTCCTCCGCGCTACCCTGCCCGTCACGATCTTTGGGACTGTTCGTCTCATCGCCCAGCAACCGGCCCGGGCAGGGACGATCACAGGAGGAACGAAGCTGATGGCCCAGACCACCGAGCAGCGCTACCGCGTCGCCCCGGTCCGACCAAAGAGTCGCCAATGGCCGTTCCCGCTGAACCTCTATCAGTCAGCGGTGGGCCGCAAGTGGGTCATGGCCCTTACCGGAATCGGCCTGATCGGCTTCGTGATCATCCACATGGTTGGCAACCTCCACGTGTATGAGGGTCCGGCCCGAATGCACGAGTACGCCGAGTCGTTGAGAACTATTGGCGGTGGGCTGGTGCCAAAGGGCACCATTCTGTGGCTCCTGCGCGCCGGACTGTTCGGGATGTTTGTACTCCACCTGCATTCGGCGATCAGCCTTAGCCGAATGAGCGGTAACGCCAGCGACAGAGCTGGAATCATCAGCGGAGCCAAGAAATATGAGGGTGGCCGGGACCACGTAGCTGCCACCTACGCCAGTCGCACGATGCGCTGGACGGGCCCGATCATCGCCCTCTTCCTTCTCTATCACCTGGCTGACCTAACCTGGGGCTGGTGGCTGGGCGATGACTTCGTGCCCGGCGACCCGTACCACAACGTTGCCACTTCTCTCGGCAACCTGCCTGTAGCCCTGATCTATGTAGTGGCAAACATTGCGTTGGCTTGGCACATATTTCATGGAGCTTGGTCGATGTTCCAGAGCCTCGGAGTAAACAACCCTCGTTACAACCACCTGCGCCGGGGGCTAGCCACAGCTCTGGCTGGAGCGATACTGGTCGGCAACCTGAGCTTCCCGATCCTCACCCAAGCCGGTCTTATTGACGAAGACGAACGAAGGTGCCCTATCGGTGAGATAGAAGGAAACGCCTGCCTCGCCGACCAAGCTGCGAACCACTGAACCTCACCTATGGGCTTTTGACTTTTATGAACGACTCGATTTCTTCCCCGAATTTCTCATCTTCGCTGGATGGACGCGTCCCAGATGGTGATCTGACCACTATGTGGGAGGACCACAAGTTCTCTATGAAGCTGGTCAACCCCAACAACAAGCGAAGGTTCGAAGTAATCGTGGTTGGAACCGGCTTGGCTGGTGCATCTGCTGCCGCCTCGCTCGGTGAACTGGGCTACCGGGTCAAGGCTTTCACCTTCCATGACAGTCCTCGACGCGCCCACTCCATAGCAGCTCAAGGGGGCATCAACGCGGCCAAGAACTACAAGAATGACGGTGACTCGGTTCACCGCCTTTTTTACGACACCGTCAAGGGCGGTGACTACCGGTCACGAGAAGCCAACGTTCACAGACTGGCCGAGGTCTCGGTCAACATCATCGATCAAGCCACCGCTCAAGGCGTCCCGTTCGCCCGTGACTATGGCGGCCTGTTGGACAACCGCTCGTTTGGCGGTGCTCAGGTGTCTCGGACCTTCTATGCCCGGGGTCAGACCGGTCAGCAGTTGCTAATCGGTGCCTACTCGGCACTGATGAGACAGGTGGCCGCTGGCTCTGTGGAGTTGTATACCCGATCGGAAATGCTCGATGTTGTTGTCAAGGACGGCCGCGCCTGCGGCATCGTGGTCCGAGACCTGCTCTCGGGCGAGATCACCCCGCACTCAGCACACGCTGTGGTACTGGCCACCGGTGGCTACGGGAACGTCTACTTCCTGTCCACTAACGCAATGATGTCCAACGTTACGGCGGCTTGGCGCGCTCATCGGAAGGGCGCTTTCTTCGCAAATCCCTGCTACACGCAGATCCATCCAACCTGTATTCCAGTAAGCGATGACTTCCAGTCGAAATTGACACTGATGTCAGAGTCGCTGAGAAACGACGGTCGAATCTGGGTCCCTGACGCGTTTGACGATGGACGGCCAGCAGTTGATATTCCCGAAGGCGAACGCGACTACTACCTAGAGCGCAAATACCCAGCCTTCGGCAATCTGGTGCCCCGCGATGTGGCGTCTCGGAACGCTAAGACGGTGTGCGACGAGGGCCGCGGGGTCGGCCCGCTAAAGAACGGGGTATACCTGGACTTTGCTGCAGCTATCGCTCGTGACGGCGTAGAGGCCATCTCGGCCAAATACGGAAACCTGTTCGACATGTACCAACGCATCACGGGCGAAAACCCCTATGAACAGCCGATGCGCATCTATCCCGCAATCCATTACACGATGGGTGGCCTATGGGTGGACTATCACCTGATGACCACGGTGCCAGGCTTGTACGCCATCGGCGAGGCCAACTTCTCCGACCACGGGGCCAACCGGCTAGGTGCCAGTGCCCTTATGCAGGGTCTGGCTGACGGTTATTTCGTACTCCCGTACACGATCGGGGACGACCTGGCCAGCATGCTTGGCCAACAAGCAGTTTCCACTGCTGACCCGGTCTTTACCACAGCGGTGGCCAGTATGAAGGACGAACAACGACAGTGGTTGTCCATTAACGGCACTCGCTCGGTGGATCACTATCACCGCGAGTTGGGACGCATCGTCTGGGAATACATCGGTATGGCCCGCAACCGGGCTGGTCTAGAGAAAGCACTCAGCGAGATCCCCACCCTGCGTGCGGAATTTCTCTCGAACGTTCGTGTGCTAGGTAGCGCCGACACGCTGAACCAGTCACTTGAGAAAGCCGGCCGGGTCGCGGACTTCTTTGAGTTGGCTGAGTTGATGGCCCGCGACGCTCTGGAGCGAGAAGAGTCCTGCGGTGGCCATTTCCGCGAAGAGCACCAAACTGAGGACGGCGAGGCAAAGCGTGATGACGAGAAGTTCGCACACGTGGCAGCTTGGGAGTGGAACGGGACAGGCACCGCCCAGACCCGACACCGCGAGGAGTTGTCATTCGAGAATGTGGCGCTATCGCAGCGCTCCTACAAGTAAACGCTGGGTTGGGGAGGTACCGACATGGCCTCTGGAATGGGAGAAACCATCAACGTCACCCTCAAGGTGTGGCGCCAGGACGGACCGTCCGCCCACGGCCGTTTTGAGATCTACCAGCAGGCCATAAGCGCTGATGCCTCGTTCCTTGAGATGCTTGACCAGTTAAACGAACATTTGAACGACAACGGTGACGAGCCAGTGGCCTTTGAGAGCGACTGCCGCGAAGGAATCTGCGGAACGTGCGGAGTGATGATCAATGGACGGGCTCACGGCCCCCAGAGGGCGACAGCAACCTGCCAGTTGCATATGCGAGAGTTCCGGGACGGCGACGAAATCGTCGTGGAACCGTTCCGGGCCGCCGGGTTCCCAGTGGTCCGCGATCTCGCGGTAGACCGCTCTCCACTGGACCGAATCGTCGAGGTCGGTGGCTATATCTCGGTCAACACTGGCGCAGCGTCCGACGCCAACCTGACTCCTGTTCCCAAGGTCGCAGCCGACATGGCGTTCGACGCCGCCGCTTGTATCGGCTGCGGGGCCTGCGTAGCAGCATGCCCGAACTCTGCAGCCCAACTTTTCACCTCAGCCAAGGTGGGTCACCTTGGTCTTCTTCCACAGGGCCAGGCTGAAAGATGGAGCCGAACCGAGGCAATGGTCGAAACTATGGAAGAGTTCTTCGGTTCATGCTCGAACCACGGGGAGTGCTCTGAGGCCTGTCCGAAGGAAATCTCACTCGACTTCATCGCTTTGCTAAACCGGGACTACATGAAGGCCAAGGTCCGAAACCGAGCCCTCGCCAGCCAGCACTGACCAAGGGAGGCTGTTTAGCCAGTCAGGACCCGGCAAAGAGGCAATCAAGGCGGTCGAGTAACTCCGGAACCAATCCGTCCGGCAACTCATGCCCCAACCCCTCCACTAGCCAAAGGTCGGCTCCCGGAATGCCGTTAGCGAGAGCCAGTCCGTGCTCAACAGGAAACACCGGGTCGATCGTCCCGTGGACGACGAGCGTCGAAACCTCCACACCCGCCAAACGGTCGAGACGCGACGGTGATGACACCACAGCCGCGCCATGCCCTGACTCCGGGTACCAACAACGGTCCACTTCAGCTAACGCCATTCGTATCCGGTTCTCGGTGGACTCCGGGTATCGGGTCCCGGCGAACAACTCGTCTAGTTCCACGATCCAGGACACCCGGTCGGCATGAATTGTCGGGGGACCGACAAAAAGGCGCTGCATCATGTAATCCAACAACTCTTCGTCAGCCGCTGGGAGACGATCGTCGCCCAACCCCGGTGTAGAAGCCACCAATGTAAGCGAGGCCACACGGTCGGCATGATCGAGGGCTAACAGTTGACCGACCATCCCTCCCATCGAGTGGCCGACCACGTGTGCTCTTTCGATGCCGTGGGCATCCATGACAGCCAGTGCGTCGTCTGTCAGATCGTCCAGGGTGTACACCTCATCAACCGGAACCTTGGCGGACAGGCCGCTATCCCGGTGGTCGTATCGGACCACTCGATGTCCACGACTCCGCAATGGCTCGATAAGGGTCGGCGACCACCGGGTGCAATGCGAGTCAGCTCCCGACACCAAGAGCACTGCAAGGCTGGTGTCAGCGACACCTACCAGCCCGACCAGCGAACTTTCTCCAACTGGCTCGAAGCATTCTGAGAAGATCTCCACTGCGGCGAGGGTAGCGGTGAGCCCCAACGGCGACCTCTGCGCCGACCGACACCAGCCGCGCAACTAGCGTCATCGCCGTGGAACAAACCAGGTCCCAACCTCACCAACACGCTGTCAAGGTTCGCTTCTACGAGTTGGACCCGTACGGCCATATGAACCACAGCGTCTACGTCCAACTGTTTGAAACGGGGAGGATCGAACTACTCGACTCGGTAGGCCTCGGCCTCCATGACCTCGAAGTGCAGGGCTACCGGTTCGTGGTTGCACAGATTGCCACCCGATTTCTAGCCTCAGCGGTGGGCGGTGACCACCTAGTTGTTGAAACCGAAGTGCTTGAAGTACGCCGCGCTTCGTCCCGCTGGGGACAACGCATCCTGCGAGTGGACCCGAGGTCAACGGAAGTCGGATTTCAAAGCGTGGTGGAGGAAGAGTCTGCAACACAAGGGTTTCAGAAAAGCGAAATTCTGGCTACCCAGGAAGTCGTAGCTGCAGTGACCGGGACGAACGGAAAGCCAACCCGCTTCCCGGACTTCATGGCCGAGCGGCTGGCGCCCTATGTGGTCGACGCCACGGACTGAACGTGCAGACACCGGACATCCGATGAACAGCCGCCCAAAGCCCGGAATCATCGGCACAGTTGTCCGTGGCGCCTGCATGGGGGCCGCCGACGTAGTGCCCGGCGTTTCGGGCGGGACCATCGCCCTGCTAACCGGCATCTACGAACGCTTCATCACCGCAGCTCATGCCGGCGCACAGATTGTCGGAAGATTGGTGCGCGGGGACCTTCGAGGCGCTCTAGTTGGGATCCGATCATTTCCGTGGTCATTTGTCGTTCCCCTGTTGGCAGGAATGCTTGCCGCCGTAGTGCTACTCGCCGAATTGATCAAAGACGCTCTGGTGGACCATCCGGAGCCCATGGCTGGAATCTTTTTCGGATTGGTAGCAGCTTCGGCACTAGTCGTTCGTCGCGACGTAGCCTGGACCGTCGGACGGTTGGCCACGACGTTGGTTACCGGAGCCGCACTTTTTGCAGGCCTTGGATGGCAGGGATCCCCATCACTTGATCCACCACCACTGGCACTTTTTGGTGGTGGGCTGGTTGCCGTCTCCGCCATGGTCCTTCCTGGAATCTCCGGTTCCTTTCTGCTGCTCATGCTGGGCTTGTACGCCGCGGCAATCGAGGTGGTGGACGAACGCCTATTCAGTGACGCCGTCTTCCTAGCGGGAGGTGCTGTAGTCGGCCTTACTTGCTTCTCTAGTTTGCTGGTCCGTCTACTGGGCCGTTGGCCGGACGACGTGATGGCCGCCATGATTGGCCTATTGCTCGGATCGCTACGAGTCTTGTGGCCATGGCCCCACGGCGTTGGCGTCGTCAGCCGACACACTGAAGAGTCGGTATCCGGAACTGGTCTCGACTGGCCAAAAGCCGCCATCGATCTGGTGGCCCCAACTCTTTTAGCCGTGATAGCTGCGACGGCTGTACTAGGAGCAGAACGGATGATGCGTTCCTCAACCGAGGCCTAAACCTCCGGCACTACTAACTCTTCAACCCAGCCGATACCAGGGCGGCCATCATCGGCCATCAGGTCAACGAGACGTCGGTCGACTAAAGCGGAATTCGCAGCCGCATCTGGACGAAGGACTGGAGCGCGACCCCATGGCATTGACTCTGGCCGCTCGCGAGCGTCGACCGACCACGTACCGTCGGTATGTCGACCTCTGACTCTCGCGGTCCCACCACGTACCGACAGGTCGGATCCGATCATCCACCATCCCCATCCATCCACGTCGTAGGCCCTGTCAGCAACTAATACCTCGCCAACAACTCTGCATGGTATGGATGAAACCCCACCGCGCTCATCGGCACCCACCGGTTCACCACACCGTTCAGCACCGAGGTCGAGACCCACCGGAAGTCGAGTACCTCGGTACAGGTGATCCGGGCCACCCCGCCAAGCATCGTCCGGGTCGTCAACAGCTACAGCGAACGCTTCTAGGCCAACCGAAAGGTGCTCACCTGGGTCCTCGACGATTACTTCGGCCCACAGCCCCGAACCGCGCAACTCCATTCCACCGCCTCGAGGTAATGCCAAGGAATGGTCGGCCAATAGCACTGGCCTGCCACCTATAAGAAGCCCGCATTCGAATGCGGCGAGACCTTGATCGGGAACAGCGAGGCGAACCGTCCCGCCACGAACCGGCGAGCCTCCCCACCACCAGACCAACTGGTGTTCCACCACCGTCGACAGTCAGTCTGTGGCCTAAGGCCCGTTGGACGATTCGTACAGCGGGAAAGGGTCGGCCTCCGAATCCCGCTCTGGCGGATCCATTTCGGCGGTAACCAGTGGATATAGGTCGTCTTGGATATCGCGGGGACATGTCCAATCGATCTCGTTGGCCACTCCAGCTAGTTCAGCAAACGGCCGAAGGAAACTGAAGTACACGTACGAGCCACACGCGATCCGCCGGTCACGATCCATCGCGACGACGTCCCGATAGTGCTGCCGCTGTGCCGACCGTGCCTGGTCGGCAACCCGCTGGTACGCATCGTCGTTTAGCGGACGGGGCAATCCCCCTGGCTCAACCCCGTCCGTAGTCCCAACCCCAAAGCCAACTAGGTGCTCCAAGTAGTCCTCAGGTGTCGTCACAGTCGTGCCGAAGTCGTTGATCCGAACGTCGACGTTGGCGTCAAAGACGAGCACTGCTGTCAGGTTGGAGTAGGGAATTGCAGAGGCCACACCCGACCAGGAGAAGTCGCTCTCAGCGACACGGTGGTAATCGCGCACGACGGCAATCCGCCCGTCGTCTAGACGGTAAGGGCCACTGTCTGCGTGCCCCACACGGGTGTCGAAGTAGAGAAGGAAAAGGTGGTTGACAATCGCCGCGTTGGCCCGACGAATCCGATTTCGGCGATCCTCATCGACTGGCGTGACCATGACCATCAGAGCTTCGACGACCTCTGCAGGCAAGACATCGAGACGGTCGCCTACTTCTGCGGCGTGGAGGTGATCACCACCCCGGTAGGCCTTGGACGTCCTGGACCAGAAGTCCAGTACGGCATGGGTGCGGACCAGTCCGGACGGTTCGGCGTCGATCGAAGGGTCGACCATATTCATCACGTTGCGGCCAATCAGGGGGAAATTGGCTACCCCCCAAAGGTAAACCGAGTTGGCTTGGCAGCCTGGTCTGCGGGCCGCTGCTCCTATCTCCTCCGGAGCCATGGCCTCGGCAATCGCTTTCACCGCATCTGGATACCGGAGGAAGGCCTCAATGCACGACACGGTGACGTACTGGGTTACCGGGATGAGTTGGGAGTCGTAAGCCGTCCGCTCATCGACTAACCGGCGGGTGACCGGATTGATGTCTTTCAGCCAACCATTCACCCGGTTGCGCATCTGGGAGACGTCTATTTCAGTCTCTGCACGGGAGAACGAGGATTGTGTATCGCCGCTCATGTGACGACGCGCACTACGCCATCAGGTCCGGTGGCGTCCAATTCCACGGTGGTTCCGTCGGCCGGCTCGGACTCAAGACTTACGCCCATGATCCCCGGCACACGGTACTCCCGGCTAATGATCCCAATGTGGCTGCGAATCGTGCCACCCGTGCAAACCACCGCTGCCAAATCGTCAAATACCGGTCCAAGGAACGTGGCCCCCGCATCACGAACGACGGCCACCAAGCCCACACCATCGATCTCCATAGAGACTTCATCATCCATAAGGGCTAGAACGTCTTCGGGTCCCTCAAGGCGTCGCCAGCGCCCTCGAGCCGTGCCGAAGTCCCAGGCCTTCTCACCCCGCCCGACTTCTTCCACGTCCCCTCCTCGTCGCACCTGTGGCGGACACATCGCTGATTGGCGGGACCGTAGCCGTGACGCCCATAGGCTGCGCGACCGTGGTGGAACCCCTGACTGAAGAATGGGTGGATGCTCTAGCGGCCGCTGTCAAAGACGTGACCGTGCCGGAAGGAATGGGCCTGGTCGTCGAATACCGGGTAGACGACGGATTTTCATGGCATCTCGTAATCGGCGGCGGCGCCGTCAGTGTGGTTGCCGGTAATGCCGAGTCACCTGAGGTGGCCTTTTGTGCAGACCGCAATACGGCACTCGCTCTAGCCGGTGGCACTCTGGACCCCCTGCGGGCCATCATCGATGGCGATTTGACTATTCACGGCGACCCACGGGCGTTGGTAACCGCCAAAGGTCTGCTTGAAGATATTGACAAAATGTTCGCCACGGTCCGACCCACTAGCGGGGCCAAAGACGGTCCTATTTGAACCGAGGGGCTACCGTCGAGTCATGGCTGAACTGGTCCGTATCTTGATCAAACCGATGAAGGGCGAGCCCATGCAAGACGTGGGAGAAGCCCAGACCCTGTCGGGTCAAGGGCTGGCTGGAAACGCCGAGAGAGGCGGCCCCCGTCAAATCACTTTGATAGCTCTGGAGGATTGGGAGGCAGCTAACGCCGACGCGGGCGCGGCCCTGGACGCCGAAGTTCGCAGAGCCAACCTAGTGATCACTGGCCTAACCGGAATGGCCAACTCGACGGGATCAATCCTGCGGGTTGGTGCCGCTCTCCTTGAGGTAACGGGAGAGACGCGACCCTGTCGCTTCATGGACGCGGCTCATCAGGGCCTGCGGGAGGCAATGGCGACCAACTGGCGTGGTGGTTTGACTTGCGTGGCCCTCTGCGACGCCGACCTAACCGTCGGTGATTTGGTTTCTTGGGAATCCACTGCCTGAGACTGCGTGCTCAGATCAGACCGAGGTCTCGCACCATTTCCCGCTCGGTCTCCAGTTCAGAAACCGAGGCCTCTATCCGGGAACGCGAAAAATCGTTTAGGTCCAAGCCTTGCACGATCGACCACTCGCCGCCCTCGCAGCGGGTGGGGAAGCCGCACAAGATGCCCTCCGGCACGCCATAACTGCCGTCCGACGGGACGCCCATGCTGACCCAGTCGTCGACGCCGGTACCCAAAATCCAATCGTGCACGTGGTCTATGGCCGCGTTAGCCGCCGATGCGGCGCTCGATGCACCCCGCGCCTCAATGATCGCTGCTCCGCGCTGCTGGACGGTTGGGATGAAATCTCCCTCTAACCAGAGTTGGTCATCCACTGCTTCAACAGCGGGTCTACCGCTGACCCTGCAATGAAAAAGATCCGGGTACTGGGTGGCCGAGTGGTTACCCCAGATTGTCATGCGAGATACCTCGGTGACCGGCACGTCTAACTTCTGAGCCACCTGAGTCATTGCCCGATTGTGGTCAAGACGCATCATCGCGGAAAATCGTTCGTCGGGAACATCCGGCGCATTATTCATGGCGATGAGGCAGTTGGTGTTGGCGGGGTTACCGACCACCAGCACCCTTAAGTCTTCAGCGGCACGGTCGTTCAGCGCCCGACCCTGGACGGTGAAGATGGCACCGTTGGCCTCCAAAAGGTCCCGACGCTCCATCCCCTTGGTTCGGGGGCGAGAACCAACCAGCAAAGCCACATTGGTGGCGTCAAAAGCAGTACCGGGTTCATCAGTGAGAATCATGTCGGCGAGTAGTGGGAAGGCGCAGTCGTCGAGTTCCATGGCCACGCCTTCGAGAGCGTCCATGGCAGGCGGAACCTCTAATAATTGGAGAATCAATGGTTGGTCGGGGCCAAGAAGGGCGCCACTGGCAACGCGGTAGACGAGGCTGTAGCCAATCTGGCCGGCAGCGCCGGTGACGGCCACACGAACGGGGGAATTAGTCACGATGTGATCCTGTCTTCATAGGTAGCTAGCCCCTCCCAGGTAGTGGAGGGACGGCTCGAGGGTACCGACAGGCCTGCTAAAGGTCCCACCCTGCTGCGATGTCATGCCCCTATGTCGCTAGCTCAGTGGGCCGCCGGACAGAAGAAAGACTTCGGCAGGCCGAGCAAAGTGGGCCAAGAACCTAGAGGGAAGGACCGCTCGATTTCCGTCCTCTGGACGGATCTGACTTGAGTAGGCAGAAATCCCGGCCTGCTTACGTTCGAACAGATCCTTGTCGAAGTCGAAACGCACTGAACGGTTGAACGGGATACTCGGCGCCGCCGGGTTGTCCCAGTTCCACGACCAGACCGGGAACTCAACAAGGGCAACCCCAGTCTCAGTGCAGAGGCTCCGGGCTACTCGACCGCAAGCATCGTGGTCAGGATGACCGTCGTCCACCCAGGGCGCCAGACACGTGGTTGCTCCGTCCAAGATGGGCGCGAGACCAACTGTCAGACCATTCTCCCAACTCTTCGCGCCAAGTCCTGAGGCCCCCCCATCGGGAAGAGAAAGACGGATTCGTTCGGCCCGAATCCCCGCCAACTCGTATGCCTGCACTGTCTCGTCAAGACGACGATCAGTCAATTGGTTACGACGATCAACGGTCAGGTGGGGATGGGACATCTCTCCGTCAGTAACCGCTACCACTCGGACCTCTGCGCCGGCATCCGATGCACCGGCCAATGTGGCTCCTACCGCTAGAAGCTCGTCGTCTGGATGGGGCGCGACCACAACAATGGGTCCTGTCGGAGGCCATGGCTCAGGGACCGTCGGGAGGCTCGCCACCAGATCGGCCCACTCCCTTGCCGCACGCCCGACTACGGGATCAATCGGGTCCACGTGACTGCAGCCCGTCAAGGGAACGTCTAGGTCCCGGCTCACAAGGTCTCCCGGGTGCCGCCCAACCACGACGCGTGCAGCCCTGCGTAGACCCCGCCAAGGGCCACCAGCGCATCGTGTGGGCCGGACTCCACGATCAGACCGTTGGAAAAGACCAAGACCAGGTCAGCCCGTTCGGCTGTCGAAAGACGGTGGGCAACGCTAACCGTGGTCCTTCCCGCCGCTAGGCGTTCCATAGCACGTTCAAGCGTGATCTCAGTCTCAGGATCAACGGCCGACGTGGCCTCGTCGAGGATCAGCAACCCTGGATCGGCAAGTTGGGCCCGAACCAGTGCCACGAGTTGACGCTCGCCGACCGATAGCCCTTCGCCCCGTTCACCGACCCTAGTGTGTACCCCCTCAGCCAAGCCTTCGACCCAGCCGATCAGACCCAGTTCTGCCACCGCCGAATCGACGTCGGCGTCGGTGGCGCCGGCACGGCCATAACGGACGTTCTCGGCGATTGTGGTATCAAAAAGGAAGCCGTCCTGGGGAACCATCCGAATCGCCCGTCGCCGATCATCGGGTGCCGCATCGCGAAGGTCCACACCTCCCACCAACACCCGCCCGGCGGTTGGATCAGCCAACCGGGCTAGGAGGCGGGCAAAAGTCGTCTTGCCCGAACCGGTCTCACCGACTACCGCCACTGACGCCCCCAGCGGCAGGACCAGGTCGATGCCATGGAGTACGCGGTCGCCGGTCCGATAGGAGAACTCGACATTCTCGACTCTGACGTCCAACGGCCCACCGGGCAGAGCCACCGGCACCTCTGGGTCGGATAGGTCAACCTCAGTGTCCAGCACGTTAAGAATCTTCCACCACCCAGCCAAGGCGGTCTGTGTCTGGTCCAGCACCTCGCCGAGTTCTGTGATCGGTGCAATAAGTAGGTTGCATAGGAACACAAAGGCCACCAGTTCGCCCGAGCTAACCCCCCAAGAATCACCCCACCACACTCCCGTTCCCACCACAGAGGCGATGGCCATCACCCCAAAGAAGTCAGAAACTGGCAGAACCAGAGAGAAATAGCGGGCCGCCTGCATCTGCTGGCCGTATTGGCTATCGATAGCAGAATGGATTCGACGTCGCACGGGCTCCCGGTGCCCGTAGGCCCGAACCGTCTCGACCCCGTGAACCGACTCGGAAACGATGGCCATCGTGTCCGACACACGGGTGCGGAGTTCCTCGTATGCCACCAGTTGGCGGGCCTGCATCCATCGCAGGATCGGAACCAACGGGATGTGAAGGACCAGAACCACCAAGGTCAACTGCCACGAGTAGGCAGTCATGATGGCCAAGACGGCGACGATCTGGACCGAGTCGATGATCCAGGCCACTGCTCCCCACTGAGCGAACTGGGTGAGCGTTTCCACATCGCTAGTCACCCGTGCTGTCAGGACACCCTTCCTCGAGGCGGTGTGCTCGGCGAGACTCAGGCGGTGCAGGTGTTCGAAGGTCCGAGTCCGCAACCCAAGAAGGACTTCCTCGGCGGTCCGAACTAGGCGGAAGTAGGTGATCCGACCCAGTTGGATGCTTCCCACCACGAGGACAATGGCGATCAGGCAGAGTAGAAGGGCACGTCCCATGTGGACTCCCTCCTCGGTGACCGACAGGTCCATAACCAGTTGGATCAGAAGGGGGACGAGCAACTTTCCGCCGGCAACTGAAAGAGCCATGAGTGCCGTCCGCCAAGCGCCCTCTCGCAACTCTGGTGAAGCCAGCAGACCGCGCCGCAGCACCGATAGTGCACCCACTCCGTCTAGTCGACGGGCATCCTCTTCTGTCACCAGTGCCTACTCGCCATCTCGTATGCCCTGGCCAGCGATGCGTATGCATCGACCTTGAGTAACTCATCGTGGGTACCGGTCGCCGCGACCCTTCCATCATCGAGGAAGACCACGCGGTCTGCGAGTCGGATCGTGGCCAGCCGATGGGCTACAACCAGAAGAGTCCGAGGCCCTTCGTTGAACGACGTTTCGACTGCCAAAGGATCTCGTAGGGATCCGAGTATGTCGGCCTCCACCACTGGGTCGACAGCCGATGTGGCGTCGTCGAGAACGAGAACCTTTGGACAACGGAGAAGTGCCCGAGCTATAGCTAGTCGTTGGCGCTGTCCGCCTGACAAGGTGACGCCTCGTTCACCGATTTCGGTCTCGAGGCCGTCATTAAGGTCGGCGACAAACCCTGCAGCGGCAGCAACAACCAATGCCTGCTCTATCTCGTCCTCGGTGACCTCACGCCCGAGGGTCAGATTGGACCGTATGGTGTCGGCGAATAAGAAGGTCTCCTGAAGCACCGTGGCTACTGTCTCCGACACCCCCTCCGGGCCGAGTTCTGCGGTAGTCCGCCCACCCACCAGAATCTCACCGGATGTCGGCTGAATAAGTCCAGCCAACAAGGTGACAGCCGTGCTCTTACCTGATCCGGTAGCGCCAACTAACGCCACTGACTCGCCCTGCTCTAGACGAAGGTCGAATCCATTCAGAATCGATGGGCCTCCGGCGTGGGCGAAAGCTATGCCGTCGAACTCAACGACTTTTGAGCCACGTTGCCCGCGGAGCCTTGTATTCCGGTCTGGCGAACCAGCGAATACTTCAACCGGTTCCGCCAAGACGCGGTCGATACGATCCAAGGCCACCACAGACCTCGGCATCTCTTGAAATAGGTAGCCCAGCATCTCCATGGGAAGAGTCAGGATGGTGAACAGAGACATGGCCCTGACCACATCTCCGATGGTCGCCGCGTTGCGATCAACCAGCCAAGCGCCCACTAGCAGGAGGACAACGATTCCCATTTGGGGTAATGAGTAATAGAGCGGTCCGTATTTTGCCCGCAGCCTCCCCACCTCGAGACGGCGGGATCGGAGCTGTTCGGCGGCATTCTTGAATCGCTCTACCTCGTCGCGCTCCCGTCCCAATGTCTTGACGACAACCGCACCGTCGAGGCTCTCGTGGGCGATACCAGATAGCACGCCAACCGCTGCCTGGCCAGCGGCGGCCGGTCCCTCGACCGCTCGAGTAAATCGCCGGTTCAGCCATATCAATATTGGGAACATGACCACCGCTACCAAGGCAAACAGGGGGTGAACCAGCAGCAAACTGACTAGAGACGCACCGGCCAGCATGAACACCGATACAACGAATGCAAGGGGCTTCAACATTGAAGTTGCCACCTCGACGTCGGCATCCGCGTGAGCTAGAAGTTGCCCGGCTGGCGTGGCCTGGTGGAAGGCCAGGGGGACGTCTAAAAACTGATCAATAACGGCCTGACGCCAAGTGCGCTGAGTTCGCACGAGTGCCAACATGTTGAACCAACGGCGGGCCATGACCGACACCGCGCGGATGAATCCGACGGCAGCTAAGACGACCACGGTGATTAGAACGGACCGGCGAGATACACCTCCACCGTCCAATCCGGGCACAATCACCTCGTCGGTGACCCGACCCACCACCACCGTAAAACCCACGATGGCTAGCACGAAGATATTGGCGCCCATGATTCCCGCTGTGTGCGCCCACGGATGCGCTCTCAGGGATCGACGGACCAGTCGCCAACCGCGCCAGATCACACTCTCGGTCGACGACCTTTCCGCAGGCGTGACCGGTGGAGGCGCGGAGAAGCCCTCCCCGTCGTCGATGCGGACGTTCAGAGTCGGTCAACGACGGCCGAAGCAAACTCGGAGCACTTCACCTCGGTCGCCCCATCCATCAGCCGCGCGAAATCATAGGTCACTACTTTGTCGGAAACCGTCGACTCAACGGCCCGCACGATGTCGTCGGCAGCCTCCTGCCAACCAATGTGTTCGAACATCAGCACGCCAGACAGGAGAACCGATGATGGGTTGACCTTGTCCTGACCGGCGTAGCGGGGTGCCGTGCCGTGGGTCGCTTCAAAGATGCCGTGACCGGTGACGTAGTTGGCGTTGCCGCCGGGAGCGATACCGATCCCTCCAACCTGAGCGGCCAACGCATCGGACAGATAGTCACCGTTAAGGTTCATGGTGGCGATCACGTCAAACTCTGCTGGACGAGTCAGGACCTGCTGGAGGGCGATATCGGCGATGGCGTCTTGGACAAGTATGCGATCACCTGGATCGCCGTCGCAGTCGTCCCACCCGACTGCCACTTCGGAGAACTCGTCACGAACTAGCTCATAGCCCCACTTCTGAAAGGCTCCCTCAGTGAACTTCATGATGTTGCCTTTGTGGACCCAATGCACCCGAGGGCGTCCACGGTCTACTGCGTACTGAAGGGCTGCCCGCTGAAGGCGTTGGGAGCCTGTCTTGGAGATGGGCTTGATACCGATGCCTGAGTCCTCACGGATTCTCCAGCCGAAAGCGTCTTCAAGCAACTCCCGCAACCTCAACGCTTCCGGGGTCATGGCCTCGACCTCCATGCCGGCATAGATGTCCTCGGTGTTCTCCCGGAAGATCACCATGTCAACCAATTCGGGCTGCTTCACAGGCGACGGGACACCCTTGAACCACCGGACCGGACGCAGACATACGTACAGATCCAAAATCTGACGAAGGGCCACATTGAGACTTCGAAACCCGCCACCGATCGGTGTCGTGAGTGGCCCCTTGATGCCAATGAGGTGATCGATGAAGCAGTCGACAGTCTCCTGGGGGAGCCAGTCGCCAGTCTCGTTGTAAGCCTTCTCGCCGGCCAGGACTTCTTTCCATTCAACGGTGTGGCCATATTTGCCCGCTGCGGCGTCCAAAACGCAGCGAGCCGCCGGCCAGATATCGACCCCGGTCCCGTCACCTTCGATGAACGGGATAATCGGATTGTCCGGGACCTGGAGGACACCGTTGGCGCCCATGGTGATCTTCTCTGCCATAGCTCTGACCCTACCGATTTCAGCCTCTAGGTTGACCAGCAGAGATCGTCATTGACCGTCGGTCCGTCGACCCGGCGCAGTTCGACCTGCAAAGACTATGCCTAGTTGGTATCGCGTTCCGCTGCTTCGACGGTGTTTCGCAGAAGCATGGCCACTGTGGTCGGACCCACCCCACCAAGACGTGGGGTAATCCACGAGGCGACCTCACCCACCGACTCGTCAACATCAGCCAGCAACTTCTTGCCTTCCCATGAGATACCGCCACTCACCACTACGGCACCCGGCTTAACCATGTCAGGTTTAACGAATGACGGAATGCCCAACGCCGCTACGACAACGTCTGCCTCACGGGTTAGCTCGTCTAGATCCGGAACGGCCGAGTGCACGACGGTCACAGCCGCGTTGGCACCCGGCGACTTTGTAGTCAGTAGGAGCGACAAAGGGCGTCCCAGAGTGGGACCTCGACCGATGACTACGACGTGTCGACCGCTGATGTCAATGTTGTAGTGAACGAACATGGCCTGAATCCCAGCCGGTGTGCACGGCACCGGTCCATCTTCCTGGAGAACCAGCTTTCCCAGGTTGGTGGGATGCAGACCGTCGGCGTCCTTAGTCGGGTCCATCAAAGACAGGGCTGCGTTGAAGTCGAAGCCCTCGGCTACAGGGTGCTGGATGATGTAGGCGTGGACCTCCGGATCCTCGTTGAAACGAGCCACCGATTCTTCGAGGGCCGCTGGTGGATCTCCAGCATCGACCTGAATATGGTGGGAGACCATTCCCACCGACTCACAGGTCTCATGCTTTTTACGGACATAGCCGGCACTTGCCCCGTCGTCGCCTACGAGAATGGTTCCTAGCCCCGGCACTATGCCCTTGGCCTTCAAGGCTTGGACACGATCCCGAACATCGTGGAGGACAGCTTCGGCGACGGGTCCACCTGCCAGAAATTGTGCACTCATAGCCAATGACGCTATCTGGCAGCGGACCCCTGCGTTTCAGACATCTGGCACCATCGGCCGCGGAAAGAGCGATCGCGGAGTCAGTGCCGGAAATGTCGCTCGGAGGTGAAAACCATTGCTATCCCGTGCTCGTCGGCTGCCTCGATTACTTCGTCGTCGCGCAAAGAACCACCCGGTTGGACAACCGCGGTGATGCCAGCCTCAGCGGCCGCATCGAGTCCATCGCGAAAGGGGAAAAAGGCCTCGCTGGCGCACGCGCCCCCAACTGCCCGTCCGGCAGCTTTCTCCACTGCGATACGACCGGCATCGATTCGGTTCTGCTGGCCAGCGCCAATGCCAACGGCTTGGCAGTCCTTAGCCAGCACGATGCTGTTGGAGTCGACTCTTGCTGCTAGACGCCAAGCAAATACAAGATCGGCCCATTCGACCGGGCTTGGCTGCCGCTTGGTCACCACCTGCCAGTCGGTGTGTGGGGTTACCAGTCGGTCTGTGGTCTGTACCAAGAATCCGCCGTCGATTACCCGGAAATCCAAATCCGGCCGCGTGGGTGCCTCAGCTTCGATGATGCGCAGATCGGCTTTCTGCTTCAAGTGAGCCAAGGCATCGGACTCGTAGGAGGGTGCCAGTACCACCTCGGTAAAAACTTTCGAGAGTGGTTCGGCCATGGCCAAGTTGACCGGCCGGTTAACAGCCACAATGCCACCGAAAGCAGAAACTGGATCACAATCGTGGGCCGCTAAGTATGCCGTAGCTACATCGGTTCTTATAGCGGCACCGCACGGGTTGGCGTGTTTGACGACTACGGAAGCCGGATCGTCTCCCAGTGAATGGGCAATGCGCCAAGCCGCCTCGGCGTCTAGCAGGTTGAGATATGACATGGGCTTACCGCCGTGCGTTACTGCTCTGTCCCACAAACCCTCGTCGCCGATGGTCCGATAGCGGGCGCCGACCTGATGCGGATTCTCTCCGTAACGCAGGACCTGGACCCTCTCTAGAGCCAGATGGATCGACGGCTTCAGCGGATCACCAGCCATACTCGAAGCAGGATCGGAATCAAACCATTCGACAATGGCCGCGTCATAAGCCGCTGTGTGGGCAAACGCGGCTCGGGCCAGACGTCTCCGCGTGAGGTCCGAGAGATCGCCGGCCGTCCGCAATTCGTCCAGTACTACTGGGTAGTCGAATGGATCGACGACAACACCCACGTGGGCGAAATTCTTGGCGGCGCCTCGCATGATGGCCAAGCCACCTATATCGATGAGTTCGATGCCCGGATCAGACGAGAAGGGGTAGAGGTTGCCGACCACAATGTCAATTGGCTGGATGCCGGACTCGCGGAGATCACGAAGGTGGCGAGGGTCGGAACGGTCGGCGAGGATGCCAGCATGGATTGCGGGATGGAGGGTCTTTACCCGGCCACCCAGCATCTCGGGAAACTTTGTCACCTCGACAACCTCAGTGACCGACAATCCTTCCCCCATCAGGTGTTCCGCCGTTCCGCCACTGGACAACACTTCCCATCCGAGATCAATCAGACCGCTTGCCAAATCGATGATCCCCGTCTTGTCATAGACCGATAACAGAGCGCGGCGAACCTCAGGGAGCGTCTCAGATGTCACGGGGTGACTCCTTCGGTTTTGGGCAGGAAGTGTCCGCCATCCGGTTCAGGAAGAATCAACTCGCCATTAAGTATTGCCCGCAATGTCTCAACGTACAGACGGCGTTCGGCCACCTTTATGCGTTCATGGAGGCTGGCCTCGTCGTCGTCGGGATGAACTCTGACGGCCTCCTGGGCGAGAATTGGACCAGCGTCCACTTCCAAGGTGGCTAAGTGGACAGTGCACCCAGTTGTGCCCACCTGGGCAGCCAGAGCGTCGCGAACGGCATGCCAACCGGGAAAGGCTGGAAGCAGCGCTGGGTGAGTGTTCAGGGTTCGACCACCGAAACGGTCATAAAACGATTTTCCGAGAATGGTTCCAAAGCCGGCCATGGCTACCAGTTTGATATCGCGGTCGGCGATCATCGAAGCTAAATGCTCTGAATAGGCATCTCGATCGAAGTCATCACCGAACGTTTGCCGGCGCACCACCAGCGCTTCAACATCATGTCCAGCGGCCAGAGAAATCGCGGGACACGGACGGTCGGCAACTACGAGGTCTACGGGCAGGTTGGCTTCAACCATGGCGTCGAGGATTGAACCCGCACCAGAAACCAGAACTGCTAGGGACATGAGGGCGACGGTACCAGCGCGCTCCGTCCGCGAACCGGGCCTTGAGATGTTCTTCTCAGTCGAGCTCGGCCACGATCTCAGCCATGAGTTCACCAGCTTCGGTGGGGTTCAGGCCTACCCGAACCCCGGCCGCGCTCAGGGCCTCCATCTTGGCCGCAGCTGTTCCGCGGCCTCCTGAGACGATGGCGCCCGCGTGACCCATCTTCTTTCCGGGCGGTGCCGTTACACCGGCGACATATGCAGACACTGGCTTGGTCATTCGTTCAGCGATGAACTCAGCGGCCTCCTCTTCGGCTGAACCGCCGATCTCGCCGATCATCATCACTGCCTTCGTTTCTGGGTCCGCCTCGAAGGCCTCCAGACAATCAATGAAAGATGTGCCGGGCACCGGGTCGCCGCCAATGCCCACACAGGTGGTGCACCCAATGCCTTTCTCCTTCAGCTCGTAGAGAGCTTGATAGGTCAGGGTGCCTGAGCGGCTAACTATGCCGACCGGGCCGCCGGGTAAAGCTATGTGGCCTGCAGTGATTCCAATGTTGCAGAGGCCAGGTGAGATGATCCCAGGGCAGTTCGGGCCAAGCAGACGCACCCCTGGGTGGTCGCGTTTCAGGCGGTTATAGAGCTCAGCCTCATCGTGGGCGGGCACGCCCTCGGTAATGGCGACGATGAACTCAACTCCGCCCTCTGCAGCCTCCAGCACGGCGTCGCGAACACCGGGGGCCGGGATGAAGATGCATGAAGCGGTTGCGCCGGTGGCCTCCACAGCGTCGGCAACAGTGGCGAAGACCGGCACACCATCTACATCAGTGCCAGCTTTGCGGGGATTGGTGCCTGCCACCACTTGTGTTCCATAATCACGATTGAGGCGGCCGTAGTAACGGCCCTGGCTTCCGGTAAGTCCCTGGTAGACCACCTTGGTGGCGGCATCGACGAAGATGCTCATTGAACGCTCCCCTGTCCAGAATCAACTTCCTCGTCGGCTAGAGCAACGGCCGTTCGGGCTGCGTCAAGCATGGTGGGCGCCATACGCAGAGTGTCCGATAGGTGTGGCTGGAGAATGGCTCGGCCCTCCTCAGCGTTGGTCCCATCTAGGCGTATGACGATAGGGGAGTCGATGTCTACTCGCTGAAGCGCCTCCACGATCCCGTTGGCCACCTCCTCACCTCGGGTAATCCCCCCAAAGATGTTGATGAAAATGCACCGGACAGCCGGATCATTGTTGATGACTTCCAAAGCACCAGCCATCACATCGGCGTTGGCCCCACCCCCGATGTCCAGGAAGTTGGCCGGCCGGCCACCAACTTGGTTGACCACGTCGACCGTAGACATCGCTAAGCCGGCGCCGTTGGCAATCACGCCCACTGAACCCTCCAAGCCGACGTACTGCAGTCCGCGGGCATGGGCCGCTGTCTCCCGGGCGTCGCGTGTTTGCGTCTCGTCATAGGCGTCATAGTCCTCATGACGGAAGGTCGAGTTGCTGTCAAGCGTGACCTTGGCATCCAGTACGTGAACCCTCCCGTCCGGAGTGAGGATAAGTGGGTTGATTTCAACCAGATCAGCATCGCCGTCCACATAGGCCGTATACAACTGCTGGAGGATGGCGACCGTTCCCTCCACAGCAGCCTCTGGTAGGCGGGCAGCAGCCACCCATTCCCGTGCGGTGTCCGCGTCAAGGCCATCGACGGGATCGACCCACACTTTGGCGATGGCATCGGGATTCTCTTCCGCGATGGTCTCAATTTCGACACCGCCCTCAGCTGACAGCATCCCCAGATGCTTCTTGGCCGAGCGGTCAAGGGTGAACGAGGCGTAGTACTCCTCGGCGATGTCGGAGGCCTTCTCGATCCAGACACGACCCACCACATGACCACGGATATCTAGGCCGAGGATCGCCGAGGCGTGAAGGCGGACGTCTTCCACAGTGGCAGCGAACTTCACTCCCCCCGCCTTGCCTCGGCCACCGGTGTGCACTTGGGCCTTGACCATTACTGGGGTGCCCAGACGTTCTGCAGCCGCAACAGCCTCGTCCACCGTGAAGGCGATCTCCCCGGCAGACACCGGCATGCCATAGCGGGCAAAGAACCGTTTTCCCTGGTATTCGAAAAGGTCCACCCTGACCACCCTTCTAGCGCCCTCTTTAAGCCAAGACCGTTGGGCCCGTCGGCCCGGCGATCCTAGGCTCGGGCACTCAACCGTTTCCCCAGCGGGCCGATGTGACATCGAACCCACAATCCCGTCCCTGAATTCCTCGCTCCGAAGCCGGGGATTGAAACTAAGAAGGAGTCCGAGAAGTCGTGACAATTGCTCGCGGTCTGCGATTCGACCTGAGGCGGGCCCTAGTGGTCACGGTCGTTGCTCTGGCTGGCGCCGCGGGTGGTCTGGTCGGGATCTTGTGGCTGGCTGGATCGTCCGACGCTGTCGACGTGAAGCTTGGGGATCCAGACTTCAGGGGCATTGACGCTGCGGATCTAGCCTCCGAGATTGCGGCGCGCGGGCCGGTGCCATTCCCCGATCTAGTCGGTCGCGATCTCCCCATCTGGGTCACCCACGCAGGTGGCGACCCCGAGGTCGGCTGGTCGACGTTCTCGGCTCGGGTTCCCGGAAGCAACGACTGTCTGGTGCAATGGGACCCGAACGGCGGAGGGGGAACGGGTGTTTTTTACGATAGCTGTGACCCCAAGATGACCTGGGCAGCCAACGGTGTCGGGCTCGACGCCTTGGTTTGGACAGTGATCACTAGCGATGACGGACTTGAGTTGCGTATTGACGTGGCCGGTGCCGCCAAAGGGGGCTCTCCGTGACAGATCGTCTGTACCTGCACAATGCCGAACTGCGGACATTCGAGGCAGAGGTGGTCTCCGTCGATGACACCCAGGTTGAACTTGATCGGACAGCCTTTTATGCGACCAGTGGCGGGCAACCCCATGACATCGGCCACTTGGTTTGGGCCACTGGTGCGGCCAGCGTGGTCGATGTGCGAACGGTCGATGGACTGCTGCTCCACACACTGGCTGGACCGGTACCCAAGGTTGGCACGCCGGTAACTGGCGAGGTCGATGACACGCGTCGACGGCACATGATGCGCACCCACACCGCTATGCACGTGCTGTGTGGAGTGATGTGGAAGCACTGGCGACGTGTGGTGACTGGCGGGAACATGGATGCACTGTCTGGGCGCATGGATTTCGAAGTTGACCAACTTCCAGAAGGCTTTGCCGCAGAGATTGAGGCACTCTGCAACGCTGAGATCGCCGCCAACCGGCCGATCGAAGTGTCGTTTGTCTCCCGCAGCGATGCGGTGTTGGACCGGGAATTGATCCGCACCAAAGTCAACCTGGTCCCCGAGTCCGTAACGGAGATCCGTGTGGTGGATATCGTCGGCTTGGACAAGCAGGCTGACGGCGGGACCCACGTATCGTCCACTGGTCAGGTCGGGCGCCTGGAGGTCATAAAGACGGAGTCCAAGGGCAAAGGATTCAAGCGAATCCGCTTCGTCCTGCATGACTCATGACCATTGGCTTCTAACTGCCGGCCATGCGATCACCGCAACGTAGTAGTACCAGAATGACCAGCCAGCAAAGGCGCCACTGCCGACGTCTGGGCGGCAAGAAGCCCAATCAGGGCAAGGTGACCTTTGTGAGGTCCCGGGCCACGACTACGTTGCCGGAGTAGCCACCGGAACGCACGTCGGCAACGAACGCCTCCTCATCGGCCTCCGATGCTGGCGGGGGTATCAGGTGCGTCAGCACTAGGGACGGGATTTGCAGATTCGCGGCCTGCCGGCCAATCTCAACCGTATCAGCGTGGTAGCTGAGGATTAAGCGCCGGTGCTCAGGGAGCGGTCGGATTTCCGAAAAGCGCATTGCCTCATAAACCAGCACATCGGCACCATCAGCTAAGTCCGCCATCTCGTCACACACCAAGGTGTCCCCCGATACAACTACCACCCCGTCTGGGCTCTCAATCCGATAGCCGACAGCGGGATGGACCGGCTCATGTCGGACCTGGCCAGCAAACACCCGCACGTCGTTTAGCCGCCAGACTTCTGTCGGTACTACCGGGTACGCAAATGGGAGAAGGTCAACCTGAAGCACATCCGTGCGTTTGGCATGCCCGGCCCGCACCGCTAGATCCTCCGACCACCGGTCGACGAGCCCGTCAACAAAACGGACGCAGGGACCGGTCGGCATCACGAGCGGCAGGGAAGGCAGGTTCTGGGAGCGATCCATAACCCAACGTGTAAGGAGAAGGTCGTCAAGACCCACTAGATGGTCGGAGTGGTGGTGGGTGAGGAAGACTGCATCGAGTCCGCCCGGTGAGGTCCCCGCGCCTAGCAGACGCATCACCGTGCCCCGGCCTGCGTCAAACTGAAGCCGAGTCAGGCCACCACCAGGTCCCTCGACCTCCACCAAGACACCCGGCCCTGCTCGGTCCGGTGTGGGAATCGGCGTCCCTGTACCCGTGATGGTCACCATCGTGCTCACCAAGAAGATCCTTCTCTCAAGCGTTCGACCTCGCCGAGGTTCTCGTGGCAGATACCGTGCACCTGCCGGAGGCCAATGGTCGGCCCAGCAATTTTGATTGGTGTCAGGGCTAAAGAGCCTTCCAGACGGCGACCCCCCGACCATCGATGGTCTGAACGGCGACCTAGCCCCATCCCGAGTCCTCGACTCCATGTGGAAGACTCGCAACATGGGAAAGGATTCGGGCCGTTTGGCTGGAAAGGCGGCATTCATCACCGGAGCGGCGGCAGGCATCGGACACCAAACAGCTTTGCTTTTCGCCGCTGAAGGTGCCCAAGTTGCGGTCGTAGACATGGACACCGAAGGCGCAGCAGCAGTGGCCAATGAGGTGACCGCAGCAGGGGGCGAAGCGGTAGCGCTCACAGCCAACGTGGCCGTTGAAGCCGAAGTGGCAACAGCGATAGCTGAAGCCGAAGAGGCTTTCGGCCGACTAGACGTCTTGTTCAACAACGCCGGGGTCATGCTGGCCGACGACGGCGACGCCCAGTCGACTGAGGATGACGTCTGGGACCTGACGATGGATGTCAACCTCAAGGGAGTCTGGTTCGGCTGTCGTCACGGCATCCCCGTTCTGCGGCGGGCTGGCGGCGGTTCGGTGATCAACACGGCCAGTTTCGTCGCACTACTGGGGGCGGCCACTCCCCAGTTGGCCTATACGGCCTCCAAGGGAGGGGTCCTAGCCATGACTCGAGAATTAGCGGTGATTCACGCCCGAGAGGGGATCCGGGTCAACGCTCTTTGCCCGGGCCCACTGCGCACCGAGCTGTTGATGTCTTATCTGGACACTGAGGAGAAGCGGAATCGACGTTTGGTCCATGTCCCAATGGGACGTTTCGGCGAGGCAGCCGAGATTGCAGCGGCTGCCCTGTTCTTAGCGTCAGACGAATCGTCGTACGTGACCGGAACCGATTTCACCGTTGACGGCGGATTGACCGCCGCCTACGTAACCCCTGAGTGAGGATCATCCTTCGAAAGCGCAATCCCTAACCCTCTTATTGATCGATTGACTTGAGTTCGGACATTTTTCTGCAACACGTCTGAGGTGCCAGACCGTAAAAGCTGGTGCTTGGCTGGCGGTTAAAGCGACCGGGAGAAAGAACGAGTCCTCCACATCGGCCGTTCTCCCAGACTCAGCGGCCTGATGAACGAACGAGGAACCGGCCGGCGAGGTGGTTGATACCTGCGCCGATCAGTTTCGGTCCTGAACAATGGGCAGGTCTAGGAATAGCGCCTGCAAGAACAGCGCCTCATTCGGGTTGCGAACCAGTTCGCCGGCAGCCTGAGTGATGCGGGTCGTGGCAGTCAGCATCTTTTCAGCCTCTAATTCTGATCTGATTTCCAAATCGGCTTGGGCCAAATAGGTGCGGCTCAAAGTAGCCAGGCCGAACCTCAGTTCGTCGTCGCGATGGCGGCGAACCTCCCTGCGCTGCCGCTCAGTGAGCTGCCGTCGACCTGAGCCGCGTGTTCCGATTACCTCCTCGCGTTCCGCCAGTTCGTCCAACTCCTGCCGATGACGCTCCTCAAGCGGGGCCTGAGCGGCGTCGATCAGTGAACGGACCTCGTCGACCAGCACCGCGACTGCTGCACCGGAACCGTCGAGTCGATCCAGAACCGACCGCCAGGCGTCCCGCCTCGCCAGCACCGCCGAGTCATTAGCCAGCAGACGGGCCCGTTCCAGGCTGCCGCCGGCTGCTTCGGCCACGTCGATAGACCGATCTGCAGCCACTCCCTCAGCCTCAATCAATCCCGCCAAGACCTCTGTCGGTATGGGGCCAACATCGACCCTCACACACCGTGAAGCCACTGTTATGTGCTCCTCCGGGATCTCGTCGGCCAGCAACACAAAGACGGCGGTTATCGGGGGTTCTTCGATTGTCTTAAGCAAGCTGGCTGCTGCAGCCGCTTCGGCTGTGTGGAAACGATCAACCACAATCACCTTGCGGTCGGCCTCAACCGGCGACCTCCATCCCTCGACAGTGACACGATCGGCGTCGGCAACTAATAGGGACCGACCCTCGGACTCAACAAGAACTAGGTCCGGATGTTGTCCCGCTGCGGCCAACGAGCGGTGCCGAGATGCTTCTCTGTCGTCATCCACTCCGTCAGCGAACAATGCTCCGGCGAAGGCACGTGCAGCCTCCTCTCGTCCGGCACCGGTCGGCCCAACCAGAAGGTAGGCATGAACCGGAGCGGCGACTGCGGCTCGGAGAAGGGAAACGGCGTCCGGCTGACCTGGAACCTTCGCCCATAGCCCAGCGTCGTCCAACTCGTCGACCAGTGCGGTCGGTAGCGCCGTCACCGGGACAACCACTCATCGATGGCTCGGGCAATCCGGTCAGCCACCTCGTCAATAGTCCCTGAACCGTCGACCACTATCCAGCGGTCTGGATCAGCGGTGGCCATCTCTTTGTAGGCCTCAACTACCTTCGCCTGAAGGCCATCACCGGATCGCTCGATCCGATCCCGTTCATCACCTAGTCGGTCCGCTGCCAACGGCACATCAAGGGCAACGAGCACCACCAAGTCGGGCTGCAGGCCACCGGTGGCAAACCGGTTGACATCTGCTACTACGTCGGCACCTAGTCCTCGTCCGTGGCCCTGATAAGCCACCGAGGAAGCCACGTAGCGGTCTGACACCACATCCCGGCCGGCAGCAAGAGCTGGCAACACCACCCGTTCTACATGCTGAGCCCTTGCGGCAGCCATCAATAGCGCCTCGGCCCGGTCTACCGGGCCGTCGCCGTCGGGATCCAGCACGAGGTCGCGGATTCGTTCACCTAGTGGCGTTCCGCCGGGCTCCCGGGTGAACACTGCGCCGAGGTATTCGGCGAGCAAGCGGGCTTGGGTGGACTTGCCTGTCCCGTCGGCACCCTCCACGGCGATAAATCGGCCCGTCACCCTTCTGAATCTCCCCGTATTTCATCGTCCAGACCATCTACTGGACCCTTGTCCTCAAGTAAACCGCTGGCCGTCGACGCGCGGACGCCGGACCGCAGGGAACCGGCAGCGACGGCACCCGAGGTAAGGATGATGACCGCCGCCAGCCACAGTGTGAGACGCACCCCTGGTAAGTGGACCTCGAGGCCAAATAGCTCCAAACGCCGATTCCAGAGCAGGCTGGATAAACGATCCAACATGTCTTCCATTAGCGGGCCCACTACCAGAGCCAGAAGGACGCAACCCCGGACTAGCAGGTAGAGCGTGGAGAAGATCCGGCCCCGCAGCTCGTCTTCTACTGTCTCGTGCAACAGGGTGAAGCCCAGCACGTATACAGATCCCGCGCAGATACCGATCCCGAAGACCATCGATGTCGAGGCGTGTACCTGCCCAATCGACGCCGCGAGGGCCAGAAAGACGCCAGCGCCGGTGAGGGCCAGGGTGAACGTTCTG
>MDTE01078406.1_pt1 | contig 28433 bp, 27 predicted proteins | sample 811231 | NCBI WGS metagenome assembly MDTE01 (sample SAMN05326651, study PRJNA326480) | marine metagenome | isolation source: seawater | place: Indian Ocean: Red Sea | collected 2010 | reverse complement strand
TACACAGATATGAAAAGCGGGGCCGTGAGGCCCCGTTTTTTTGCTATTGATGGCTTTGGAGTGGGAAAATTTGAGATTTCTATTTACAGTCGTTCTTGTTGTGCCGCAATTGCATTGCGACCCTATCTAGGAGCGGTAGATTGTGAAATTCGGTCTTTTGTTTGCCTATCAAAATCCGCCCGGCGGCGGCATTCCGTCGCAGGAGCCCTATGCAGATATGCTGGCCTGTCTGCCACGCGCCGAAGAGCTAGGCTATAGTTCTGCCTTTCAGGCATCGCATCATGTGCAGAAGGACAGTTTTTGTCCATCACCGCTGATCGCTATGGCTGGCGCTGCGGCGGTGACTGAAAAGATGCGCATCGGTACCAGCGTTTTGCTGGTTCCGCTCTACGCGCCGCTGAAGCTTGCAGAGGATATAGCGACGATCGACAATCTCTCAAATGGCCGCTTTGTATTCGGGGTAGCGCCAGGCTACGTCAGCGGCGAGTTCACGGCTCATAATGTTCCCCGCGAAGAACGGGTTGGTCGCTTCGAGGAGGCACTCGACCTAATGATTGCTGCTTGGACAGGTGAGCCGTTTGATTTTGACGGCACCTATTACAGGGCGCCAGAAGCCAGAGTAACACCGTTGCCAGTTCAGCGCCCACATCCACCAATTTGGTATGGTGTCTCAGCTAAATCTTCGCTCCGTCGAGCTGTTCAACGCCGTGCTACGCAAATTATGTCGCCGCGTCACGGTATCACGGAGTTAAAAGAGCATTATGCGGTCTACGATGAAGCTGCCAAGGAGGCAGGTTGGATACCGCCAGAGCGGCCGATTATCCGCCAGGTCTTCGTGGCAGAGACCATGGCTAAGGCTGAGGAAACAGCTGCCCCAGCGGTGGATTATCTTTACCGCGAACTCTACGGCGCTGCTTCAGCCGCGGGTGATAGGGTACTGCGCGGCGATGATGGACAGGTCATTGAGGACAGTGAGACGGTCGCCTTCGAGGGTTTCAAGAGGCGCTACATCATCGGTGATCCGGATTTCGCTATCGCTGAGATCAAAAATTACGAAACCGAACTAGATCCTAGCGAGATGATCTGCTGGATGCATATGCCAGGTATACGCGGCGCGGATTGCGCGGCTTCGATGGAACTCTTCGCGAAGGAGGTAATGCCGGCGTTCAGTTGACGCCGGCTTCAATCATCCGACGGCCCGGCTTCTTGGGAGCCTGGAGCATGTAATCGATTTGTTTCTCGGAAAAGGGTCTTGTCCGGAAAACAAAAGAAACAGTGAAGCCAGAAATGCTTTTTTGAAGCCCGGCTCACTCGCGGATGGCGTGCACCTCGCCAGTGAAAGACTGTGGGGCTAAACGATTTGCAAAATTTTCGAATCATTGTTGTCGGTGGCTCGCTTGGCGGATTGCTCGCCGGAAATATGCTGCTCCGTGCTGGCTACGACGTCACAGTGCATGAGCGCATTGGTGAGGAGCTTGCTGGACGTGGCGTCGGCGTCGCCACTCATCCCGAATTATTTAACGCGTTTGCACGCGCTGGAGTCGATGCCAATCAAGCTCTTGGGAATGCAGTAGATGATCGCATCGTTTTGGCGCGTGACGGCACCATCGCTGCGCGTCACCGAGTGATGCAAACCATGTGTTCATGGGGTGACCTTTTTGCTCTCTTACGCGACGCCTTTCCAGCTGAACGCTATTTTTCCGGTATGACGTTTGAGCGGGCAGAGCAGGATAGCGAAAGCGTGCGTGCTCATTTTTCTGATGGTACGGTGATTGACGCTGACATTCTGGTAGGTGCAGACGGCATCCATTCAACGCTACGCCGGCAACACTGGCCCGATTGCCATCCGCAATATGCCGGCTATATCGCCTGGCGTGGTGTAGTGCCAGAGACCAGAGTTTCGTTTGAGACCCACGATATGCTGTTTTCACGGTACGCCTTTTGTTTACCTCCGGGAGAACATATGCTGGGCTATCCCATCGCCGGCGCTAATGGCGATTTGCGACCGGGCCATCGGCGGTACAATCTTGTTTGGTATCGGCCGGCGAACGAGGCGGCCGAGCTCAAGCGCTTACTGACCGACGAAACGGGCACTTATCACCCGATGGGCATTCCGCCGGGCTTGATCCGCGCCGAGGCGATAGCAGAGATGCGCGCGGTGGCGCGGGAAAAGATCGCTCCGCAACTCCGCGAAATAGTCGAACTAATTGAGACACCTTTTCTTCAAAGTGTAGTAGACATGAATTCGGACAGTGTAGTTTCGGGCCGGGTCATCATCTTGGGTGACGCGGCATTTCTCGCTCGCCCCCACCTTGGTATGGGTGTAACTAAGGCGTCGGGTGACGCATTGTTGCTGACCGAACTGCTCTCTACCTTTCCCGGCGATATCACCCACGCACTCCGCGTTTTTAATGCCGAGCGTTGCCGTTACGGTCGCTATCTCACCCATCATGCTCGCCTGCTCGGCTCACAAATGAAGCAAACTTATACCTCTGAGGCGGAGCGCCAGGTGGCGGAATTTTACCGCAACCCGGAAACCTGCCTCAGAAAAATCTCACTACCTCCAGATCCACCATGAAGCCTGGCTTAGTTATATCCAACGCCGCGTCTGCTCCTTGAACGTACGGTATTGCTCGCCGAATTTGGCTTCGAGAAATTTTTCCTCGCGGGCAATGACCCCCCAGCGGATGATCTGCTGGAAAACAGCGGCGAGGAGTAACAGCCAGATATTATCTAATGTCACGCCAAGACCCATGACCAGTAGCATCATCGCGAGATAGGTTGGGTTGCGAGTTATGGCATAGACGCCACTTGTAACCAGTGTGGTTGGCGTGTGGTAAGTTGGTCCCGGTGTATTCGTCTGGTCAAAGTGGCGGAAGGCGTTTGCAATCAAAAGCATTGCCGCAGCGATAATAGCTCCGCCAAATATATACTGCCATAGCGTGGGAATGATCTCTGCTGGCCAAAGTTCGCCAAGCGCCACTCCGAGTGCGATGATCGCCAGCGCAATCATTGGCGGTTGCGTGATGGCATCCAACAAATTTCTTTTCCTTTTGATCATGCCTGATGTTCCTAAACTTCTCTGGTTACAACTGACTAATTATTGATCCCCGTCGCGGTCAAGAGTTTGCCGGTGATTGTCGTCAAGGATGATGGATAAATTTTTAAATTCCATACACGCGATACATTCTGCGCTGAGACCTCCATCCAGTTAAGTTTTGTGCCCTGCCAGCGGGTTACACGTGTTTGTTTAGCATTACCACCGAGGATTCAGCATCAAACTCAGAGAAGAGTGCTTGTATGTTAGAGTTGCGAATGAGCCTTCAAGGAATGACGATATTACCGCATTATGGACGATGATTAAGATCTCGCGCAGCCTGGAGTTCAAACTTTTCGAAAATTCTAGAACATTAATAAACACGAGCTGGAGAGAAATATGACTTTCCCGGAATATGAAAACCTAGACGGCCTCGGCCTTGCCGAGTTGGTGCGTCAAAAGGAGATTACCCCGAGCGAAATTATGGAGGAGGCGATTCGCCGCGCCGAAGCGCTGAACCCGGAACTTAATTTCCTCATTTTTGATGCCTTCGAGGAGGGGCGGCGCATGGCAGCCGACCCTAATCTGCCTGACGGACCGTTCAAGGGAGTGCCCTGGTTGATCAAGGAACTGGCGACCGCCTGGGAAGGCCAGCCTATGACCAATTCTTGCCCCTATATGAAGGAACTCGTGGCACCGTTCGATAGTCATACGGTGACTCGTACCAAGGAAGCCGGTTTCACTCTGCTTGGCAAGAGTAACTCTCCGGAGCTTGGCTGGGCGCTTTCGACAGAGCCCCGACTTTTTGGCACGACAAAGAATCCCTGGGATACATCGCGCACGCCGGGCGGCTCCTCGGGCGGATCGGCGGCGGCGATCGCGGCGCGCGTACTTCCTATTGCAGAGGGTAGCGATGGCGGTGGCTCAATCCGCGTTCCAGCTTCTCTGTCGGGCTTGGTTGGTCTCAAGCCGGCACGTGGACGTGTTTCCTTAGCACCGGCGATAGTAGACTTTTGGTATGGCGGCGCGCTCTTCTTCTGTCTCTCCCGCAGCGTACGGGACACGGCGGCCTACCTTGACGTAGTGAATGGCTCGCTCCCCGGCGAGCCCTATTTTACTTCGAAGCGGATGGCACCATTTCTTGATGAGGTGCGTACTGTTCCTGGTCAACTGAGGATTGCCCTATTGGCGGAATCGCCTGAGGGCTGCACGCAGGTTGATGGCGAAGTCGCGGCTGCAGTAGAGGCGACTGGTAAACTGTTGGAGGAGCTCGGCCATACGGTAGAGCCTCAGCCTATCCCTTATGATTTTTGGCCACTGATCGACACATATACTCGCATCGCCGGGGTGCAGAGCGCCGGCTGGGTCGAAGCCATGAGTGGTTTTGTCGGGCGCGAAGCTCAAGGCGACGATCTCGCGCCGCTCTATTGGAGTATGATCGAGAAGGCTCGTGCAACAACCGGCGTCGAGCATTCCAACGATATTGAGGCGATGCGTATGATGTGCCGTGACCTGGTGATGAAAATGTCCGAATATGATGTTTGGTTGATGCCTTCAATACCCGGGCCAGCACGCGAGCATGGCTGGTACGACATGTCGCTCGACGTTGAGACCTATAACAAAACCCGCATGGGACCGGACTGTGCTTTCTCGGTACCGTTCAATGCTTCCGGTCAGCCTGCGATTTCCCTTCCGCTCCACGAGACGTCAAGCGGCCTACCCATCGGCATACAATTTGTCGGGCGCGATCAGGACGAGGCGACGCTCCTGCGCCTCGCCGGTCAGCTGGAAGAGGCACTGCCTTGGAAGGATCGGAAACCAGCTTTGCTGGATTAACGCACAATCCGGACTGAGCCTTCCGCCTTACGGGTGGCCGGCTTGGCAGTTGTTTGCAAAAAAAGCGTTCGGGAAAATTTTTACTTGATGAGGTGACCAAACCACTAGTTTGATTTGCGGTCGTCTTTGCGGCATATCATGACACCATGAAGATCAAGCTTTATCAGATTGACGCCTTCGCCAACAAAGTGTTCGAGGGTAATCCGGCGGCAGTTTGCCCGCTGGATCGCTGGCTCGACGATGATCTCATGCAGGCGATTGCGATTGAAAATCATTTGTCGGAGACCGCCTATTTCGTTGCCAAGAAGGGTGTTTATGGTCTGCGTTGGTTTACCCCAGCGGCGGAGGTCGATCTTTGCGGCCATGCTACCCTCGCTTCGGCTCATGTGGTTTTTAACTATTTCGAGCCGAGTTCAAAAACAGTTGCTTTCGATACGAGAAGCGGCCGACTCACTGTCACCCGCGGTGACAGAGGTCTGCTGGAAATGGATTTTCCGTCTCAACCTGGCAAGGAAATCGCCGTTTCCGAAGATGTGATCCAGACACTCGGCGCGGAGCCAAGCCAGCTTTTCGCTGGCAAAGATCTGATGGCCGTCTTTGAGCGCGAAAGCCAGATTCGTGCCATAGAACCGGACCTTCCTGCAGTCAAGGAACTTGGTGGCCGTGGGCTAATTATCACTGCTCCTGGCGAAGAGGTAGATTTTGTTTCGCGATTCTTTGCACCGAAATTCAATATTCCTGAGGACCCGGTGACCGGGTCGGCGCACTGCATGCTGACGCCTTATTGGGCGGAACGGCTTGGTAAGATTGAACTCGGCGCGCGCCAGACTTCCGTGCGCGGTGGTGAACTTACGTGTGTCATGTTAGAAAATCGTGTGCGTATCTCCGGTCGCGCAGTTCTCTACATGCAGGGCGAAGTCACTCTATGATCAGATTTGTCAGGAGTAACTAGGTAGCGTTTAACTCGGCAATGCTTATGCGTGCCTATCTCTGAAGCGCAGGAAATTAATAGTTAGCAAGTGGTTCATCTGTTCGAAAGAAGTGCAATCACTGCATACAACTGATTTCAGCATTGTCAGCAAACTTGGTCAGCTTTTCGCTGACTTCAATTTTTTTGCCCTTGCCAGGTCTTAGCTTGGTACAGATCGTTTTATTTGACGCTTAAGACCGCGAGAAATTTAGCAGAGGGAAGGCCCCCATGAGCGAACAACCTGTCATTTACTTGAATGGAGAGTATATCGCACTAGGAGACGCAAAAATTTCTGTCTTGGATCAGGGTTTTTTGCTTGGAGACGGCGTTTTCGATGTGGTCTCGGCATGGAAGGGCGTGATTTACAAGCTGGATGCCCATATTGAGAGATTTTTCCAATCTCTTCAGGCAGCTATGTTGAACACCTCAATGAGCCGTCATGATTGGCGCGAAGCCATAATCGAGACGATGCGGCGTAACAACTTTCGTGATGCCACTATCCGTTTCATCGTCACCCGTGGGGTTTCCAAGAACGTCGTGGCTGACCCGCGCGACTTTGAGCCGACGATTATAATCTGGCCAGCGCCCTATATTTTCCTTGCTGACGAGACCAAACGAACCACGGGCATACGTCTCTTTATCAGCCATCTTCGCGCCTTCGCGCCGGATACGTTGGACCCGCGATATAAATGTCTCGACCGGCTGCACTTTCAATTGGCCAAAGCCGAGGCGTTAGATGCCGGTTATGACGATGTGATTTGGCTGTCCCAGAGTGGCCATGTTGCTGAAGGTCCGGCATCCAATCTATTTTTGGCGAAGGGGGGTAAGTTATTAACGCCGGGTGAGGAGGTATTGCACGGCATTACGCGTCAAACCTTTATGGAGATTGCTAATGAGGCCGGTATTCCTTGTGCGGAAACAAACCTAACTCCGTTCGACCTTTATTCGGCGGACGAGCTCTTTACTTGCAGTACTGCAGGCGGTGCACTTGCTGTACGCGAAGTTGCCGCGCGAAAAATTAGCGGCCCGGTGCCGGGTCCGATTACACGGGAGCTTGATCAGCGTTATTGGGAAAAGCGTGAAGCAGGTGTTGATGGCACGCTGATTGACGGTTAGCGCATTCCATAGCCATGCGAGTAAGGGGGTTGATTGGCAAGTATCATTTCATTTGCCAACAACACATGTCGAGGCGAATCTGCCATGTCTGATATCCCAACGAATTCAGTGTTAAGGGTGATTGCGCGCCAAATGGGTGTACCGTATGCGCGATGACATCCGATGAACCCGTTAGGAGCAAAATAAAGACACTCGGCACCGGTCGGCGGGCCGAGTAGAAAGAGACCGAGATCGAGTGCGGCGGGCTCGGTATCCGCTAATTGTGGCGTGAAATGGGCGCGAACCGAGCGGTAGGTGTTTCGCGCTTCAGGTTGTGGCGTGTAGACGTAGGTGCCCGGGTCCGCGATGACCCTTGATCCATCGATCCAAAGCTCAACTGCTAACTGATCATTATGGGCATGTCCGCGCGGATGCGCAGCATTCTCTCCGCCGCAGCGAATGGCTAAAAAGAGTTGCGGTGCTCGGAAGATATAAAGGCCGAAGTCCGGATAGGCGGCGAGATCAAGTGTCTCCGGGTCAAGTGCTTTCGTCAGTGGGAAATTCGCCCGTTGTTTGTTTGCTTTTTTCGCTTTGGCCCATCGTTTCATAAAATCACCGAGGTCGCCTTCTTTCCTGATTTCTGCGTGCGTTCTCGGTGTCTTGTTTTTCGTTGTTAATTTGCGTTCACGTATGGTCGCTGCGACGAACGCCTGTTCCGGATGTTTAGAACTGGTTTCCCCCGACAGGGCGGTTATGCCGGCGATAAGAGATGTATGGTCAAGGTGTACCTCCCTCGCCTCGCCGCTGTTTTCAAGCGTTGGAAAAAGTTTCAGAAACCGTCCATTGTCTGTATCGCCGATTTGTACGATCCGCCCCGATGGGCTGGTTATATCGGTCGAGAACGCCGCCATTGCCTGAAGCTGTGCGCCGATGTTTTTCGGTAATGCACCGAATTTGCGGTTACCTGGTAGCGCGAGCAGGAGGGTCGTGCCATAGAGGAGCATTTCTGCGCTCAGGCGGTGATAGCTGGTAGAAGATTCGAAATTTGAGCCGTCGGCATGAAATTGATAATCGGCTTCGGAAAATAATTCCCTTGCGGCGAATGCCAGCCAGGAATTCGTTTCTTGTTCTGATGGCAAATACGCGGAGATAAAGAGTAGGCCAGCGATATTGGCGAGATAATGATTGTTGCGTATATCGCCATGGCGCTCCAGATTGGTGGCGATATGGTGGCCATGCTCGTACATTGAACGCCAAAATACTTTCTCAAATTCCATATCAAATTTATGGCCAGTGGCACGGAAAAGGTCATGCGCAACCAACAAATTGCTGGCGCGGATTGCCACATCCATGGTGCAGCACCAATTGATACCGAAACGTGGCGGATTGGCTGCAATGAAATCTAACGCCTGATTGCGGAATTCATTCGTATACATAGTAGCCTCGCGAAAGCCAGTTCGACCCTTCAGTGCTAATTCGTGGGCGAGGGCCAGCTGTGGGAGATGGTGCATACGAGCCAGTTCCCATGGCAGTTTGGCGTCGACGCCGGCTAGGCCTCGATAGCGTATATCGCGGTACCAAACATCCGCGCGCCAGCGATACCCCGATTTGATATCGCAGTGCCAGTCGATTGGCGTATAGGCGCCGACGATCAAACTATAGATGGTTGCCGCTACCGCTTGGTTTGATTGATTAACGGTTTCGGTGGGAGAAGCTTTTTGGTTCACTTCCCTCCAGCCGGTGCCTAGAGTATCGAATCGGTGGGCCAGATAATTTTCACCAAGATCCCGCAATACCGCTTCCCATTTGCCAAAATTATCAGGCGCGGGCAGTTGGAAATAGCGTGTGTCTGCCCGGCGGCGGACATCAGGTAAATAGCTTCCGTGCCGCCGGTCCCGTGCCCGCAATAGGTAGGCACGGAAACGGCTACGGATGCGTTCCACAAGGCTACCCGAGAAGGACGGTTGAAAGCTCTCGTCAATCATCTATGCTTTCTGCCTGTTTCGTTGGTTTCGCTCACTGACTAATCGTTTCGTAGAAATTTTATCGACTGCACGGGAGAAAATATTCGTTGAGCAATAAGAAACGAATATTCATGCCCGTCTATAACGAAATTGATTATGACGGAAGGGTGCAGCGCGCTGCCGAGTGTCTTGCCGAAAATCATAGCGTCACGTTGTTTGCCGTCAATTCGCACAGCGGGTATCGCAATTCAAAATTTTCTCTATGTACCGTATCGCTGTCCTGGCTAGGCACGCGCGGTTTGGTTCGTTTTGCCTGTTACTGTGCTGCGCTCATCTATTCAGCAGTTCGCGCACGTCCGCATATCGTCTACGCCCATGACTACTTCACGGCTTGGCCGGGTTACATCGCTGCCGCTCTAACCGGCGCGGCGCTGGTCTATGATTCTCATGAGCTGATCGTTCCGGAGGATGGCTTTAAGCTGAGCCATCGGGATATGTTTTTTTATCGTCTTGAGAAATCAGCGGTGAGGAGAGCTGCGTTAATCGTCGCAGCCAATGAAGAGCGTGCCGAGATCATGAGGAAGCATTACCAGTTAGCCTCGACGCCGGTTGCGATCCATAATATTACATCGCCGCCTATGAAATCGCCGGACCCCGAGACTGCACTTGATAACTTTCCGATGCTTCGCCGGTCCAGCAGTAAAGTTGTGCGTTTGGTTTTCCAGGGGTTTCTCAGTGCCGACCGTGGCGTGGTCGCGAGCGTCAAAGCCCTTGCGCAATTGCCGACGGAATTCGAATTGGTATTGGTCGGTGGCGGGCCGCCCACGGATATCGCTGCCATTTATGATGCCGTTGCTGAACATGGCCTTGGTGACAGGGTCCTATTCTTAGGTCGCGTTCCGCGGGAGCGGCTGCACGACATTCTTGCTACCTGTGATATCGGAATCGTTTATTACCATACGCGCAAACTCAATCATCTCTATTGTGCCTCTAACAAAACATACGAATATGCACAGGCCGGACTGCCAATGGTTCTTACCTGTCAACCGCCGCTGCGTCAGCTTAGCGAGGTTTACGGCGTTGGTGAACTGATCGGTTGCGAGGTGGTTAACAAGGGTGAGAAGGTGAGGGAAATAGCGGATATGGTCCGCGCCTGCCAGACCATTGCCGCTAATCTAGATAGTTACCGTGCGAACTTGCCTCGGTTCCTGAATGAAAACCGTTGGGAAGACGAAGCGAAGCGGCTGCTTGAAGCCGTTAACAATGTTCGGCTCGTTTCTTAAGGGCGCGACGATCAGTGGCGTGTTTCGTTTATGTTCTGGGAAGCCGAAGTGGTGGTGAAACCCGCACCTATGTTGGCTGGACAACTAGGTTGGAAACGCGTCTTCAAAAGCATAATTCCGGAAAGGGAGCTCGCTTGACCCGCGGACGCAAGTGGCAGTTGCTTTATGCCGAGCGATTTCTCAATCGTGGTGAGGCGATGAGCCGGGAGTGGTACCTTAAGCGGGATCGGAGGTTTCGCCTGCGTCTCACGCGAGACTGCCTTGGCTAATACGGCAACCGGCTAGTTCGAATTTTTCGGCAGAGACTTCCGGGAACGAGATTATGGGTGCGGTTGAATACATCCCAGTGGTCAATGGCCTCTGCAGCAGCGATGTGGGTGATAAGTTCGGGCCGATGAAGCCCTGAATCGCTCGGTCGCGTTGGTCTCGAGTTAATGTGGGCGTAGCTCTGGTAAGCCTGATCTGCTACAACAATTGCTCCAATAGGTGCCACATGATTTATCACTTAAGAAAAGTCAATCAATCTCAAAGCTTCACCCCCATTAATCAAAATATTAACCGTCGCGATTGTAAGCCGCTCAGATGACGGTTGTCATGGCTTTGCGCGCAACACTGTCAGGAAGTTTTCCTAATAATCGACAATATTGAGCCAGATTTTGTTCTGCCGAATGAGGGGAGGGAGGGGAATTTGTGGCGTAACCGGCAGCGAAATGCATCATTATACTCTGCTGCAATTTTTCTGCTTCGAGTTCTAATCCAGCTATCTTTTTACGCAGTTGTGCCACGACTTCGGCATGTTCTGACAAGTCCTTTATCATCGGCTTTATGAGTTGCCGTACCGTTCGCAGGCCGCTAACGACACCTCTTTGCCAGGGCCCCAGTTTTGTCATTAGGGCCTCCAATTCCTCCGTCTCCATGGGGCCCCGCCAGCAGCAATACAGGAGAATGTTAACGTCCATCCCCATATCCTCTTGGAGGCTCAGGCATGCAGACTGCACTCCCGGACGGCCATAAAGTTCTAATGAAAATTCCCAAAGGGAAGCGGTCATGATCAAGAGTCTCAGTGATTATTTAGGCCGAAGGTTGGAAACGACCGCCGAACTTGAAACCTGTGATGCTATCGCACATTCTTCAAAGTGTAGTACTCAAGATTCAGGAAACGGACCAAATGACAATTTTGACCACCAAACAAATGATTTCTCTCGTTGAGGATTCATATTTCTACAATGTCGACAACAAAAACCTAGATGCCACGCTGAAGTGTTTTGCCGAAGATGCTGAACTTACCGTGCAGACGGCGCATGTCACCCATCGTGGGCATGATGAAATTCGTCGTATGTTCGGCGATTTCATGCGTGAAACGCCGGTGATTTATCATGGCGATTACAGCCATGTAACAGATATAGATAATCAGGTGATAGCGTCACAATTTCTAGCTCGAAATAACCTGGCAGATGGTAGCGAAGTGTCCATGCGCAATTGTAATTTCTTCGTTCTTAGGGAAGGCCTATTCGCCAAAGTAACTATATATATGAGTGGCGAAAATCCATTAGTTTGATGGCGGTATTCTAGAGGTGGCAAGAGCAACCCAGAGAACGCGATGACGCGTTCAAGAAGAAACTTATGACGCGCGCAGTATTGGTTTCGAACATTGCGTCAGGACTGGGGTTCGGATTAGAAAAGGACTAGAAATTTTGGAGAAAGTGGCATAAGCTATTGAAATAATTAGATGTCCCCATCGTCTAGTGGCCTAGGACATCGGCCTCTCACGCCGAAAACGGGGGTTCGAGTCCCCCTGGGGACGCCACCTCATCCTCTTAATTTCTTAATACGTAGGTTGGTTGCTACCCATCACGATCTAAGCGCGTGCACTAGCGTTTTTGCATTATGGCGCATCATGTCGAGATAGGTGGGCGCGGGGCCGTCCTGACCTGAGAGCGCGCCAGGGTAGAGTGTGCCACCGATGGTGGCGCCAGTCTCTTGCGCGATTTGCTGCAGGAGGCGAGGGTTAGCAATGTTCTCGACAAAGACGGCCGAAATGCCCTCCGTGCGAATCCGCTCTATAAGGCGGGCAACACCTTTCGCGGATGCTGCCGAATCCGTGCTTAGCCCTTGGGGAGCTATGAATGTCAGCCCGTAGGTGCGCCCAAAATACTGAAAAGCATCGTGTGAGGTGACTACAGTGCGACGATTATCTGGCAGATCGGCTACGAGCTTGCGAATATCTGCATCAAGCGCCTGGATCTCGGTGACGTAGGCTGCGCGGTTTTTGTAGAATCTGGCGGCATTGTCGGGGTCGGCCTGAGCCAGTGCAACGGTGATATTATCCGCATAGATTATTGCGTTCTGAGGGTCCATCCAGGCATGTGGGTCGAAGGCGCCGTGGTGGTGGTATGCATGTTCCTCGCCATGATCGTCATGATGCGCGCCTTCCGTATGGTTGTCCTGATCGTTTTCGAACGAGATCGGTGCAACCCCCTTTGTTGCCACTGAGCGTGTGCCATTGAAGTCGGAGGCGTCAATCAACCGGTCGAGCCACCCTTCGAAATCCAACCCGTTTACGATCAGTACATCGGCTTCGCTCAGGGCACGCGCAGCGGTAGGTGTTGGTTTATAGACATGTGTGTCGCCGCCTGGACCAACAAGGGTTGTGATCTCCAAGTGCTTGCCGCCGATGCGTTTCGCCATATCTCCGAGTATTGAAAACGTGGCAACGACGCGCGTGGGCTCGGTTGCCTGCGACACTGCGGGGCCGTATAGCGAAAGAGCCAAAAAAGTGGCAGCGCATTTGAGAAGGATTTTGAGATGGGTCATGGAAGATCTGCCTTTTTGGATTGGACGTGATGATGTGACAGAGCTTGTGCCACAAGGCCGTTCAATGGTCCGAACAGCAGCGAAATAACGTAGGCGAGGCCAGCTACGAGGATTATCGCAGGCCCAGATGGCAGGCTGTGATGGTAGGAAAGCAATAGTCCGATCAGGCCGGATAACAGTCCGAGTAATATGGCAGTGGCAATCAGGCCACCGATGTTGAAAAACCAAAAGCGGGCGGCCGCAGCGGGTAAGATCATGATGCCGACCACCAGGAGCGTGCCAAGAGCATGGAAGCCACCGACTAGGTTTAGTACTACAAGCACGAGAAAGGTGAAATGTGCTACCGCGCTCAACCCGCTGACTGAGCGCAGGAATTGCGGGTCAGCACACTCAAGAACCAAGGGCCGGAAAAGGGTCGCAAGTGTTAGCACCGTCAGGCTGGCGATAGAGCAGAGCAGGATCAACGCTGTATCGTCGAGTGCTAGTACCGTGCCAAATAGCACATGCATCAGGTCCACGTTGCTGCCGCGAGTTGAGACGATCAGTACACCGAGCGCGAGCGAGATCAGGTAGAAGGACGCGAGGGAAGCATCTTCGCGCAGGGCCGTGATGCGGGCGATGAAGCCCGAGAGTAGCGCAACAGCTATGCCGGCTATCAGGCCTCCGATGGTCATGGCGCCGACGGAAAGGCCTGCCACAAGATAGCCGATAGCAGCTCCAGGCAAAATTGCGTGCGCCATTGCGTCTCCGGTCAGACTCATTTGGCGAAGCATTAGGAAGACCCCAAGGGGTGTTGACCCCACTGAGATCGCGATGCAGCCGAGCAAAGCCCTGCGCATGAAGCCGTAATCGATAAATGGTTGAAAAACCGCTTCCCAGATCATGCGATGCCACGTCCGCAGACATGGGGCGGGCCTGCGCAGGCTTCACACATCTGGCGTGCGCGAAACTGGTTCTCAGCCGTCAGAACCTGCTCCGTCGGCCCATGAGCCACGAGTTCGCGCGCTAACATAAGAGTCTGGGGAAAATACCTGCGGACCATCTCGTCGTCATGTAGTACAGCGAGTACGGTGCGGCCTTCACCATGCCAGCGCCGAACCACGCTGATCAGGTCGGTCATGGTGCGGGCGTCGATCGAGGCGAAGGGCTCGTCTAGCAGGACCAGTTGCGCATCCTGCAAGAGAAGGCGGGCAAAGAGAGCCCGCTGCATCTGACCAATTGACAGCGAACCGATGGGGCGGAGTTCAAACCCGGTCAGACCCACGGCGGCAAGCGCAGCATCGACACGAGCTCTGCGTGCTCGCCCGAGCCATCCGAAGGCACCAATCTCTTGCCAGAGACCCATAGCGACAAGGTCGAACACTGAGAGCGGGAACGTTCGGTCGATATCCGATTGTTGGGGGAGATACGCGATATTATCTCGGTTTAACCCGCCGAACGCTACCCGGCCTTCCAGCGGCGCGAGCGCTCCGATCACGCCCTTCAAAAGAGTTGATTTTCCTGCGCCGTTAGGTCCGACGATTGCGGTTAGGCTTCCCTCGTTGATCTCTAGGTGAAGGTGATGCACCGCTGGGTGACGGTCATAGCCCAGTGTTAGGTTCTTGAAGGTTATAGCGGTGCTCATGGTGTCCCGAAGGTCTAAGTCGATAAAAAGAAGATAGCCCAGAGAAATGCCACGACTACCGTTGTGCCGAGTAAACGTGGTCCCGCACCGAGGAGTAAAAGATGAAGCATCGGCCAACGCCTCATTATGCGTGCACCTGCCAACTATCCAGCAATCCGTTCAGCAGTGAGAAATGCAGAGGATGACAGGGGCTATTAAAATTCCAACTGTCCATCGGGCCCAGTTTCACTTGTTCACGCCGAATCAGTCGCGGTGCAGTGAATGCAGATGCCCTCTATCTCGACCATGCGCCGTATTGGGCTAAACCCGAGAAGGGCTGTGTTTTGGGAGATCAGGTGCTCAAGCCGAGGGTCTTCCAACTCGACCGCTGAATCGCATTCGATACATATGTAGAACAAGCATTCGTGCGGGTACTCCGGATGCGTGCATGGGATATAAGCATTCCGGCTTTCTATCTTGGTGACGAGCCCTTGGGACATCAGAAAGTCAAGCGCTCGGTAGACGGTGGGCGGCTTGATTGGGCGCGACATTCTACGCGTGGTGGCTTCAATCAGTTCGTAAGCACCTGTCGGGCGGCCGTATTCCCAGAGCAATTCCAGTATCTTATGTCGCATCTCTGTAAGGCGGACCCCGCGATCGTTGCAGAGGTCAATTGCCATCGCAATCCGTTCAGCCGACGCATTCTGATCGTAGCAATGTTCATCATAGCAGGGTAGTGGCTCAGTTCGCACGGTCGCATCTCTTATTGCATGCACATTAAGAAATGTTATATTATAACAATAATTAATTGCAATAGGTTATTCTTGTTTGATCGCTTGGGGGTGGCAGCAGGAAAGGGTTGAACATGGATACAGCTTTGGTTGGTAGCGGCGAGACAGAATTAATTGTCACTAACACCGATGGGCGCCGACGGCCTAGTCAAGCAGAGGCAGAATCGGCGGTTCGGACGCTCATCAAATGGGCGGGCGATGACCCTGACCGAGAAGGTCTCATAGGGACACCCGAGCGCGTAGTCCGAGCCTATGAGGAGTTCTTCGCAGGATACAATGAAGATCCGGTCGCGCTGCTTGCCAAGACATTCGAGGACGCGGTCGTCTACGACGAGATGATCGTCATGCGTGACATCCGCCTGGAATCACACTGCGAACACCACATTGTTCCCATCCTGGGAAAAGCACATATTGGTTATATGCCAGCAGGTCGTGTCGTAGGGATTTCTAAGCTCGCACGCCTTGTCGAGGTTTTTGCCAAGCGGATGCAAATCCAAGAGACATTGACAGCGCAGATTGCGGACACCATCCAAGACGTACTGAAGCCTCGAGGCGTCGGTGTCATTATCGAGGCCGCCCACCAGTGCATGACCACGCGCGGCATCCGCAAGCCGGGGGTCAGTATGGTCACCAGTCGAATGCTAGGTTCCTTTCGCGACGACCTAGAGACCCGACGGGAGTTTATCGCCACGATCGGAAGCCTCAGGAGTGGCTCTAATGGCTCCTGACCCTTACGATCCAGCCGCCTTAGCTACTTGGATGATGGTTGAGAAGGTCGAGGAAGGCCTCGTTGTATCGCCCAAATCCGGGCCTGACGGATTAAACCCCTGCATCATGCTTGATGCCAATACGATGACTACGCAGTTCACGGCCTGGACAATGCCGAAAGGTCCTTTTCTGGTTTGGAAGCGGAGCAAGCCGTCGTGACGGACCCGTTAGTATCCCTTAATAGTGGGTGTCTTAGAACGTCGATTAAGTTCAGCAAGCGCATCAAGACTTGCAACACAAGGGCAGGTCTTGCAGCCATCAGCAACCCCGGAACTGAACTCGTGATTTGGCGCCGTGCGTTGCCCTCGTGCTTGCAGACCTGGTTTAAAGAAATTAAACCATCACGTCCCTCTGGCATGCGGGTTCTGGTCCGACAAGGCGACCTTAGATCGGCGGTGGAACCTTATTTGGATGACTTTGGTATGCCTGCAGGAGACATGCGTGACCTCCTGATCGGGGATTTTGACGAACTGATCTCGTCATTCGCCAGTATCGCCCGGAGCGATATGGTTGACGTACGGTTGGAGTGCATCAGCCACAATTCATGCTGGAGATTCCACCGCGATTTCGTGGAGACACGCCTGCTGACAACATACTGTGGTCCCGCGACCGAGTGGGTCCAACCGTTCCAAGCCGAGCGCGCGTTGCTTGAGCAAAAATCATATAAAGGACCTTTGGAGAGGCTCCGGCTCCATGACGTAGCGATATTCAAGGGCAACCACGCTGGACCAGAAAGCGGCATCGTTCACCGCTCGCCGCCGATAGCCGACACTGATCGCAAGCGCTTGCTGCTTTGCCTCAATAAGCCATCAGCCGCCTCACCGGAGCCGCGGCCTAGAGTTTATGATAAATACGCATTATATATATAGATGGTCAGCGCCCAATATTTGCGACAATTTGCACTCCGCCTTCCTGCTCAATGCGGTAATAGAATCCGTTTCTGTTGAGCTCTTAAGCCTATAATTAGCCTATGTACTTATTTGCAGTTTACTCAGACGTCATCCCTCGTCACTAAGCTTTAGCTTGTTGGCGGACGCTGGGTGAGGTAACGCCCTAATTGTTGGGTTGAGGGACGATGCGAATGTAGGGCTTGGGAGACTTCCAGCCGTCGGGGTATTTCTCTTTCGCCTGCTCGTCGGAAACAGCCGGCACGATGATCACGTCCTCGCCCTGGCGCCAATTCACCGGTGTTGCGACCTGGTGCCGAGCGGTCAATTGGCAGGAGTCGAGTAAGCGTAAAACCTCGTCAAAATTACGCCCGGTGCTCATTGGATAGGTCAGCATCGCTTTGACCTTCTTGTCTGGCCCGATGATGAAGACTGAACGTACGGTGGCATTGTCGGCCGGCGTCCGTCCTTCTGAGCTGTCGCCGGCGTCCGCCGGCAGCATGTCATAGGCCTTAGCGATTTTGAGCTCCTGATCGCCAACCAGGGGATAGGTTATCGCATGTCCCTGAGTTTCTTCGATATCCCGCATCCATTTAGAGTGATCGTCGATTCCGTCGACGCTCAAGCCAAGAATTTTGCAATTGCGCTTGTCGAATTCCGGTTTCAGTCCAGCCATATAGCCTAGTTCGGTGGTGCAAACTGGTGTGAAGTCCTTGGGGTGTGAAAATAGGATCGCCCAGCCGTCGCCGATCCAATCGTGAAACTGAATGGTTCCTTCAGTTGTTTCTGCGGTAAAATCAGGCGCCTCATTATTTATTCGCAATGCCATCATGTCCTCCTTGGTTGTTCCCTGGCTGCATTTCGGTGTTGGAGCACCATCTTCACTACTTTTATATGTGTGGTGATTTAGGCTTACTACAAGCATACGGTAAAAGGAATATTGGATGAACGGCATTGCGGGTGCGCTAATTTCGGACCATTTGCTAAGCTGTCCCACCGGCCTTTTATGTCGTTACCAACCCAGTGAGCTTCCTTACTACGATCATCCGATATGTCGGAAAACGCACCGTCATCGTCGGTACTAGCGATTTTCTCTCCTTGCAGATTGGGCAAGCATCATCGACAAACGGCAGAGGCATTATCAATTTTGCATCGTCGGTGTAGCAAATTCCGCAGGTATCACCTTTTGCGCAGGGGGGAGAACAATATAGGTTGCCCGTAGCGGCATAGCGCTGTTGTCCTTTGTTAACGTCGAGAAAAAGTGTACCGAACTATGGTCTGGCAGACGCTGCCTGGTTCATGCATTTGGGCTTGTCGGTGTGAACGTAAAATTTCTTCTAAATGTTTCTAGCGGTTCACTTGCGACGCTATCAATTAGTGTCCGACGTGCTTGCCAAGGAATGCAAGCACTAATACTTGAAACCCTGATTAGGAACTATGACAGTCGGTAAAAATTAACCGCATTGTCATAAAACAGCGATCGTTGTTCGTCCGCGCTGAGGTCCGCGACGATCTCCATAAACGCGGAATAGATCTGTCGTGCACTGCCATGAAGGAGCGCGACGGGAAAATCGCTGGCGAACATGCAGCGTTTCACGCCAAACCATTCTATGGTGTCACGCACAAAGGGCCGGAAACTCGCAACGGACCAATCATGGTCATAGGCGCAGAGGTCTGAAATTTTTACTGCCACATTATCGACCGTAGAGAGCGCCTTCATACCATCTCGCCAACAGGCAAGGCCATTTTCGTCACGGTCAACCGGGCTGCCGGTGTGGTTAAGAATGATTCGTGTATCCGGAAAGGCGCGTGCGAGATTGAGTGCGTCCGGCAATTGAGTGGGAAACAGCATCAGATCGAACGAAAGGTCAAATTTGTTCAGCTTAGAAAAGCCGTTACGCCATTCGGCATCCGCCATAATGTCGGACCGTTCACAAAAATTGAAACTTGGGTTTTCGTGCCAGCTTACGATTTGGCGGATACCACGAACATTAGCGAATTCTGCCTGCGCCTCAAGGCTCTGTTCCGCGTCTGGATGTTCGAGTGCTGCACCGGCGACGATGCCATGGGGGAAGCCGTGCGCGTCGGCGAGCCTTTGAAGCCACCGGGTTTCAGCGGTGGCGTCAGCGCTGGCAAGGGCAGCCGAAATGTGTACTGATTTGACCAGGGAAAGCCCGCTCCAATCAGCAAGATAATCCGGGATCATATAATCTCGTGCCAGAGGTGCTGGGTCGCCAAACACCATTTCGTCGGGGCGGTCGGTGGTGAGCCACGGGTACCAGCCGCTTGTCAAATCCCATAAATGGTGGTGCGGATCGATTATATCGCCGTCATACACTTCTTATTACTCCCCTCAATTTTTCGAAGCGTAGCATGCCAAACATAGCAAAACTTGCTGGTCCGCGATTACAAAGGTGACACAACCAGTCGGCGGTGCTCCGGGCACTTCTGGGGGTAGTTTTTTTGGCTAGGAATGTTTAAGCCAGGCTGGCGGCAGCAGCGCGCTCGCTCTCGCGTTCCTTTTGCGCGGCAGCTTGCATAGTTTTTTGTAGCTTTTCGAACGCCCTTGCCTCGATCTGACGCACGCGCTCTCGTGAAATACCATAGACCTTGCTCAGTTCTTCGAGCGTTGCCGGTTCGTCCTTCAGGCGGCGTTCACTCATAATATGTTTTTCACGGTCGTTTAGCACGTCCATGGCTTGCATCAATTGGGCGCTGCGGTGTGCTAGCTCCTGATTTTCGAGAATTGTGCTTTCCTGGTCCGTTTCCGGATCTTCCAGCCAATCCTGCCACTCGCCGCCACCTTCCTCGCGCACCGGCGCATTAAGCGACTGGTCTGGTCCCAGCATCCGCCGATTCATCGAGATCACGTCGCGCTCTGGCACATTTAAGGCGGTGGCGATGTATTCGATATTTTCTGGTGACAGATCGCCATCGTCTATCGCTTCCAACTGGCCCTTAATCTTTCGCAGGTTGAAGAACAGCTTTTTCTGCGCTGCCGTGGTGCCCATTTTTACTAGAGACCAAGAGTGTAAAATATATTCCTGGATCGAAGCGCGTATCCACCACATCGCATACGTTGCAAGACGGAAGCCGCGGTCAGGGTCGAAGCGCTTTACCGCCTGCATCAGACCAACATTACCTTCCGAAATCAATTCGCCGACGGGTAGGCCATAGCCGCGGTAACCCATGGCGATCTTCGCCACCAGGCGGAGATGACTTGTGATCAGGCGATGGGCCGCTTCCGAATCTTCATGCTCGCGCCAACGCTTGGCCAGCATGAATTCTTCATCCGGTTCAAGCATGGGGAACTGGCGAATTTCGCGCAAATATTGCGAAACGCCGTTTTGGTCACGAATCGTCGGGATGATCGACGCCATAAGCCTTAACTGTCCTTCATTTAGGTCCGCAGGTTTGAATTTAACACCGAGATTGCGTCGATTTTGTGACGTTGATGAAATAACTGCGGTTTTCCAGTTTCCTAGCTATCATATAGGAATTCGATAATAAAATAACAAGGGCAAGCGTAATTACTAGCCTGCTTGTAATTCAGCATCTGAAACAGAGTGTAAATCTCACTAAATCAATAGGTAAACGTGTAATGCGCAGCGCGGAACAGGTAATTCTAATATGCTGAGTAAGGCAATACCGGAAGCTTTGTAAGGCGGAGTGCAGTGATTGTTAGGAGAGTGGCTCAACTCCAGAGTAGGGTAGGTGATAGGTCCGCTCCGACGGTTCATTAAAGGTCAAGTTTAAGCAGTCTTGGCTTCATAAAACTATACCTAGCTAAAAATGTTCTTTTCTATTGCCGCCATTGGTCGATAGGAATCGTTACCGTATGAGAGACGCAAAATTCTTATAGATTCGCCGGGCAGTTAAGTTGAAGTCCGGCAGTTTGGCTGCGATGGCAGAATTCAAACGCGGCAACGCGCCTATACCGAGAGCCTGCTCCAGAGATTTTCGATAGGCTGGTATTTTTGACCACTCTGTAACCGTATCCGCCGTCAATTCAACATGAAATTGCAGTCCATAAGCAAGTTGCCCTATACGGATCGCCTGGACCGCGCAATGTGAAGATGCTGCAAGAGATTCGCTGCTTTTAGGCAACGTGCTAATTTCGCAACCATGCCACTGCAAACAGGTGATCGGATCGGTCACGCCATCAAATAGCGGATCAGCCCGACCGACCTGGGTAAGTGAAACATCCATCAGTCCGACCTCAGGTTCGGCCATTCGCTCGACAACTCCGTCCATGGCTTCAGCCAGGAGTTGATGGCCGAGACAAATACCCAGAAAGGGCATTTTGCGGTTTAAAACGGCCTCTCGGATGATCATCTTCTCTTTAAATAGCCATGGGTGTTCATCTTTATCAAACACATCCATTGGCCCACCCATGGATATTAACGCATCGTATGATTCAAGGGGTGGAATGGCCTCGCCATTGTCTAATTCGACAGTATCCCACGAATCGCCAGCCAGACGCATACAGTCTCGCCATTCACCGGGGTGTTCCACATATATATGCTGTAAAACCAAAAATTTCATACTACTACCCATGAACTGGAGTCCGCTTGGCAGAGTATAACGCGCATTCTACACTGCGCTAACGGTAAGAGTATTGGGGAGGGAAATAACGGCTATGACCGCCGATCTCAGGATCGTCTATGCGACCAGTTATGCCGACGATGTGATTAGTCTCCGGCGCATGCTTGAGAATAGAGGTGTTTATCTTCCTAGACCGTCCAGAAGGACCGAACTGCCGCAGCAGCTGGAACATGTCCTTAGCGACGCAACTAGCGGATAAATCCTAGTGGCACGCTTCCAACCCGGCGCATTTCCTCGCCTATGCTTGAGGGCATCGATAAACTATGTAAGAACTCCGCCGACATGAACGATACGGTAAACAAAGCACTATTGCCCGAGGGATTACGGGACCAATTGCCCCCTGATGTCACGCTCGAGGCGACCCTTGAGGCGAGGCTGCTTGCCTGTTTTCACGGCTATGGTTATCAGCGAGTGAAGCCACCGATTATTGAGTTTGAGGATAGTCTTTTGAGCGGAGCTGGCTCTGGACTGTCTGAGAGCAGCTTTCGCTTAATGGACCCGGTATCCCGCCGCATGATGGCGTTGCGGAGTGACATGACGCCGCAGGTCGCTCGCATTGCGCGCACGCGGTTGGCGCGTAGCCCGCGGCCACTCCGCCTAAGCTATAGCGGTGATATTTTACGTGTTCAAGGCAGTGAGTTGCGCCCTGAGCGCCAGTTTGCCCAAGTCGGTTTCGAACTAATCGGTGCCGATACTCCGCGGGCTGATGCTGAGGTGATCCTGCTCGCTGTTGAAGGACTGAGTGCGCTCGGACTGGACGGATTGACCGTCGATTTGTGCGCGCCGACCTTAGTTACGGCAATTCTGGATGGCCTCAACCTCGTCGAAAAAGATCGTCAGGCATTGCGAAGTGCACTTGATCGCAAGGATGGTGCTGAGATTGACCGCTTGGCCGACGGGGCAGCCGGCTTGCTGGGCGCGCTATTGTGCGGGACCGGTCCGGCCTGCCCGGCGCTTGAAGCGATTGCTAAAGCGGATTTGCCAGATGCGGCGGCCAGCGCGGCGGCAGCACTGAGCGAGGTTGCCTGTTTGGTGCTTGACGCTTCACCCAATCTTGCCGTCACCGTTGATCCGGTTGAGCGCCGCGGCTTTGAGTATCAGACAGGGGTCAGCTTCACGCTTTTCTTAGAGGGTGTGCGCGGCGAGTTGGGGCGTGGCGGACGTTATCCCTTGAGCGGTTATGGTGCACCGGAGGAAGTCGCAACAGGCTGCACTCTTTATATGGATACGCTGCTGCGCGCGCTACCGGATGCCTTAGTGGAGAAACGCATCTATATGCCCTACGGTACCGCGACGAAAATAGCCGCCGAATTGCGCGCGGCAGGATGGATTGCTGTTGCGGGTTTGAGCCCTGCGAGTGATGATAGAGCCGAGGCGCGCCGCTTAGGCTGTGGATATCTCTACAGTGAGAGCTGCATCGCTGAAGTTCACCCTGAGGAATAGGATCCCATGTCTAATGTCGCGGTCGTCGGCGCTCAGTGGGGCGACGAGGGCAAAGGCAAGATTGTCGATTGGTTGTCGGAGCGCGCTGATGTAGTCGTGCGTTTCCAGGGAGGACACAATGCCGGCCACACGTTGGTGATCGATGGCAATATATTCAAGTTGAGCTTGCTGCCGTCGGGTGTGGTGCGCGGTGGCAAACTTTCGGTGATTGGCAATGGCGTGGTTATAGACCCTTGGGCACTTAAAGGAGAAATTGATGAAATCGCGGCCAAAGGTGTTGCGGTGTCGCCGGATAACCTCCTCATCGCCGAAAACGCCTGTCTTATCCTACCGCTTCATCGAGAACTTGATCAGGCACGCGAAGCCGCGCGCGGTGGCCAGACCATCGGCACAACTGGTCGTGGTATTGGCCCTGCCTATGAGGATAAGGTCGGACGCCGTGCGATCCGCATGTGTGATCTCAGCTCGCTCGCCGCCCTGGATGAGAGGCTCGACGAGTTATTATTGCATCACAATGCGCTGCGCCGCGGCTTTGGTATTGCTGATGTCAACAAAGAAGAACTCAAGGCCGAATTAGGCGATATAGCCATGCACATCGTTCCTTATTGTGGCGCTGTTTGGTGCCGTCTTAATAGAGAGAGGCGTTCTGGTAGGCGTATACTCTTCGAGGGAGCGCAAGGCTCAATGCTCGATATCGACCACGGTACTTACCCCTATGTCACGTCATCCAACACCGTAGCGGGGCAAGCGGCGGCGGGCAGTGGTATCGGGCCAGGCGCGATCGGTTATGTTTTGGGAATAACCAAGGCCTATACAACCCGGGTTGGTTCTGGCCCGTTTCCCACAGAATTAGACGATGCCATTGGGTGTGGCCTAGGCGAGCGCGGACATGAATTCGGTACCGTGACCGGGCGGCGGCGGCGCTGCGGCTGGTTCGACGCGGTAATGGTGAGCCAAGCAATTAAGGTCGGTGGCATTCAGGGCATCGCTCTTACCAAGCTTGATGTGCTCGACGGCATGGACACACTTAAGGTCTGTACGGCCTACAAAATAGATGGTCACGAGGTTGATCATCTACCTGCTCAAGCGGCAGAACAGGCGGTGGCGCAACCAGTTTATGAAAGTTTTGACGGTTGGCAGCAAAGTACTCAGGGAGCCCGTTCTTGGGCGGAACTGCCGGCTAGTGCAGTAAAATATATTCGACGCATTGAGGAGTTAATTGAAGCGCCTGTGGCGTTGCTGTCTACTAGTCCAGAACGTGAGGACACGATCCTCGTTCAAGACCCGTTCACCGTTTGAAATACACAGCGTCACGCCAAGGAAGGCCTGGCGAGCGATTGCGCTAAACTTTTCGACTCAAATTTTTTCCTCTGTTGCGGTCAGATCGATTCAAGCCGATAATTTTCTCGGTAACCCACTTTCGAATCCTATCAATTTTATTTGATTCGGCTGTAGTGCCTTCATGTTCGCTACAGTGATACCGTGCGGAAAATCACGATCGATGACCGCGATACTTTGATTAGTATTGCGGAGTTGATAAATTGCACAGTCTGGTTCCCTTCTAGTTGGTGTGGAACTTTATGTTGCTAATTTTCCTCGGTGTTGAGCCTGGTCTTCCTTTTTCAAAAATTTTCACCGCATTGTATGGAGGGGCATTAAATTCGGTGTGTGTACTAGGCAGAGACACTTCCTTCACACTTACATTTTCAGCGCTGTGTAGTGATAAAACTTAACGACACCGATCGTGCTTTCATGGATGCGGTAAGGTAAAAATCTTTATATTGTCACTTGTCTTAGGGTGAACGGAAAGAAAACGAATGTCTGAAAAGGATAACACGGCAGACGTTGCGCAGTACGGTGGACCCTTAACTGGATACAAAATAATCGATTTGACCACCATGATCTCTGGTCCGCTGGCGACTATGATGCTGGGTGATCAGGGTGCGGATGTGATCAAACTTGAAGCGCCTGACTGGGGTGACCATGTGCGTTCAGGCGGACATCGTTCGGGCGGCCTGGCAGCTACTTTCCTTAATAACAACCGCAACAAACGCTCCCTTGCGCTCGACCTGAAGAAACCAGAGGGACGAGATATCTTATTACGCCTCGCTGTAGATGCCGACGTTTTCATACAAAATTTCCGCCCCGGTGTGGTTGAACGGCTTGGTGTCGGCGAGACGGATATCCGAGCCGTGAAACCCGATATTGTATATGTCTCGCTAAGCGGTTTCGGCGAGAACGGCCCATATGCCGCCAAGCCTGTGTATGACCCAATCATCCAGGCAGCATCGGGTCTAGCTTCCGTTCAGGGTGGCTCCGATCAAAATCAACCGCGTTTGGTTCGTACCATTCTGCCCGACAAGCTAACCGCTGTTACCGCCGCTCAGGCAATCACAGCAGCGCTTCTAGCTCGCGAGCGTGATGGCATTGGCCAGCATGTCCGCCTCTCCATGTTGGATGCGGTGATGGCTTTCCTCTGGTCTTCCGACATGGGCGGTCAGACGTTCGTGGACAAGCCGGTGGGCGCTCAGCGCGCCGCCAGTTTTATTGACCTCATCTACGCCACACAGGACGGCCATATTAGTGTGGCGGTAATGAGCGACAAAGAGTGGCACGCGCTTACCCGCGCGTTAGAACATCCTGAATGGCTCGATGATCCGCGCTTTACAACGCCTGCGCTGCGCGACAAAAATATTGACGCACGCTTATCGCTTACCCAGGAAGTACTCCGTACTCGCACTAGCGCCGAATGGATAAATAGGCTCGAAGCAGAGGGCGTGCCTTGTGCTCCGGTCTTAACTCGAAATGAACTCATCGCCCACGAACAGGTCGTGGCAAGTGATATTCTTATTGAGATCGATCACCCTCACGCCGGACGCCTTCGACAGACGCGTGCCCCTGCGCGTTTCACTGCAACACCGACAAGCATCCGTCACGGCGCACCACTCCTTGGTGAGCAGTCTGACGAGATCCTCAGTGAGGCCGGATTTGATACGAAAGAGATCGCCGCACTTCGTGCTGCCGGCGTCGTCGCCGGCTAACCAAGCATCATGACCTGGCAAAAAGAAATTGACGAACTCGCCAAGAAGCGTGCTCTTGCGAAGGAGCAGGGCGGGGCAAAGAGTGTTGCACGACAGCACGCCAAGGGGCGCCTCACGGTGCGCGAGCGGGTTGAAACCTTAGTCGATAAAGACAGCTTCGAAGAACTTGGAATTGGTGCGGGCGTTGCCGACCGCGATGAAGACGGTAATCTGATCGGATTCACACCTGCCAATTATGTGCTCGGATTCGGCATGCTCGCTGGGCGGCGTTGTATCGTCGGGGGAGAAGATTTTACTCTTAGGGGTGGTTCGCCCAACGAGGCGGGTCTGAGAAAAAGTATCTATGCGGAAAGCCTTGCTTGCCAATATAAGGTGCCACTTGTCCGGTTGCATGAGGGCGGTGGCGGTAGTGTTGCCGGGGCTGGTTCTAGGACTGTGGGAAATCCGCCCTATGAGCCGCCGCGTTTTCGTTCCGTAGCCGAAGCGCTTTCGCTGGTGCCGGTAGCCTCTGCGGCGCTTGGTCCAGTCGCCGGACTTCCCGCGTCGCGTTTGGTGGCCTCGCATTTTTCTGTAATGACAGAAGAATCTCAGGTGCTGGTTGCAGGTCCAGCAGTAGTTGAACGCGCATTGAAACAGAGGAATACCAAGGAAGAGCTCGGCGGTGCCGATGTTCATACCCGTAACGGTGTCGTTGATAATCTTGCGACAGACGAGATAGACGCGCTAGATCAAATTCGCCGTTTTCTCAGTTATTTGCCACAGAATGTTTGGCAGGTGCCTGAGGCGATGCTGTGTAGCGACCCGCCCGGCCGACGCGAAGAGGAGCTTTGTTCCATCGTACCACATAATCGGCGCAAATTGTTCGATATGCGAGCGCTTTTAGAGATGGTGGTAGATCACAATTCGCTCTTTGAGATGGGCCGCTTATACGGCCGTGGCCAAATTACGGCGCTTGCTCGTCTCAACGGTCGACCAGTCGGTATTCTGACTAATGACAGCTATCACCTCGCCGGTGCAATGACGGCGGAGGGCGCGCAGAAAGCACGCCGCTTCATTGATCTTTGCGACTGCTTTCATCTACCGATCGTAAGCTTCGTCGACGAGCCGGGTTTTATGATCGGTGCGGCCGCGGAAGCAGCCGGAACGATTCGCTACGGTACCGCGACGGTATTGGCGGCGGCGAGTTGTGAAGTTCCCTGGGCTTCGGTGATTGTGCGTAAATCCTTTGGCGTTGCTGCAGCGGCCCATTACGGTACGGATTCCTATATTATTGCCTGGCCTTCTGCAGAAATGGGTGCGGTACCGGCGGAAGGTGGTGTCGCTGTAGCCTTTGGTCGAGAAATTGCTGCGGCGGCGGACCCTGAGGCGCGGCGCGAAGAGCTGGAGAAGAAAATGCTGATGCGCCAATCTGCATCGCCCCGCGCTGAATCCTTTTCTATTCATGACCTGATTGACCCTCGTGATACGCGGGCGCTGCTCTGTGGCTGGTCTGATCGTGTCGCACCTTTGTTGTCTGATCTTACCGGTCCGCGACGCTTTGGTTACCGCCCATAAGAAAGAATTAGGAGAGGTTTTGGCATCAACATGAAAATCAGGAATCGCCATGGCTAGGTAATCGAGGTGATTGTCGTGAAGGAGTGGCCCAGGCCATGCAGTCAAACAAGAAGTTTTTGCTGGTGTGCCCAACCGCGTATCTTGAACCGAGATCATGGAGTACGGTCCGCGCGAGAAATTTCTAGTTTTTTCCTAATCGGTGTCCTGGCGGTATTCAAGCGTAGCAGAGTTTAATTCCGCCCCACCGCGATTAGGGCGCGCATATCTGACGGTGGTTCGCTCTCAAAATTAAGAATCTCTCCGTTGACCGGATGTCGAAATCCCAAGCGGTAAGCATGTAGAGCTTGGCGGTGCCAACTCATCAGTGCTTCAGCAGTAATTTTGGGCAGCATTTTGCGTCCGCTACCTTGACGGCCGCCATAGAGTGGATCACCGACCACTTTATGACCGCGGGACGCCAAGTGCACGCGTATTTGATGGGTACGCCCTGTTTCCAAGCGGCATTCAACGAGGCTCCAACAGCTATTCGCCAAGTGCTCGAGCACACGGTAATGGGTACGTGCTTCTCGTCCACCACGCGATACCACCGCCATCTTTTTCCGATTGTGCGGGCTGCGGCCGATGGGGCCATCGATCAACCCATGCATTGGTGTCGGTGTCCCCCAAACCAGGGCAAGATAAGCCCGCTCTATATCATGCGCTTCGAATAGGTGGCTGAGGCTGTTGTGGGCAGCGTCGTTCT
>MDTE01177653.1_pt1 | contig 28436 bp, 23 predicted proteins | sample 811231 | NCBI WGS metagenome assembly MDTE01 (sample SAMN05326651, study PRJNA326480) | marine metagenome | isolation source: seawater | place: Indian Ocean: Red Sea | collected 2010 | reverse complement strand
TTGGGCGGCCATGGTGAAGAAATCGTATGCCTTTGGCCTACCACTTCTGTCCGAGAACCCGTTCAACATCCGTCCTCTCGAATCAGGAGAGGCAGGGAAGCTGGTGGGCCGGGGCGAACTGTTTCAAACATTGCAGAACTACCTGCACCTTCGTTCAGCACGTCGAATCATGTTGACGGGGCCACTTGGCTCGGGACGAACGTCCCTGGTGCGTTGCCTCAAACCCTACGCCAGTGCCTACGCGTCCATTGATTACCTCCCAGCCAACGCCCCCGCACAGGCTCTGCTTGAGATGTGTTTCAGGCAGATGATCGGTGGTGAGCCCCCATCAACGCGCAACGAATTGGTGAATCGATTGGTCAACGAAATGTATGCCTTCAGCAACAAATTACCGATGGTGGTCATTGATGTCCCTGCCAGCGACCTTTCGGTGCTTGAGGTGGCGCTCAGGGATGCTCATTCGTCACTTGAACGATTGAACGCTTTGGTCGTGCTCGTGTGTGATATTCGGGAACGACACCAATTGCCTTCCACCGTGATTGAATCCTTTGACCGATACCAATTGATGCCGTTCAACGCCAACGATGTGTTTGCATTGGTCCAACAGCGGCTCGCCTCAGTCGGGGTCATGGACAGTGATTTCTCAATGCACGATGCCACGGCTATTCTCGACCAATGCGATGGTTATCCCGCCTCGGTGATCACGCTGCTGCGCAATGCGGTTGACAGCATCCGCATGGGCCGTGAAGACGGCTTTCCAGAGCCCTTTGTTGACACATCTGCTCGGTTGATGCCGAGGGATGAAGCCCCCGCCTTGCATTCGTTAATGAGCGGCAACGAAGAAGTGATGGATGTCGATCATCCACCGATGGCCAACATCTTCTCGGAAGAGGATGAACAAGCGATGACCAATGAAGGCGATACCGAGCAAGACATCTCGTCCATCATCGACGCCTCGATCCCATGGGACCAACGTGATACCAATCAGCAAGCTGTTGAGGATGAATCCGAGGTGTTGCTTCCGCCATCCTTGTTCGAACTTGATTTTGATGCGCTCAAAGACGCTCAATCCAATGATGAACCGCTTCAACCGACGCCGTTCAACACGCCGATCATCGACGCCTCGGAAGCCAATACGCCAAAATCGACCAGCGTGACGGGTATGTTTGGAAAAATTGCGCAGCGTGGTTGGAATACGCAGAGTCAAGGCGAGACAAGGGAGCAAGAAACGGCACCGTCTCGTCATGAATTGGTCGAAGTTTCGGATTCAGCAGAATTGTGGGTGGATGAAGCAAGTCTTGCTCGCAAGGCAGCCGAGCCCGTGCCAGAAGAAGCGTCGGCTGCTTTGATTCACGATGAAATCGGTCTGCCTGAACTCCCCGAGATGCATGAAGCCGAGATGGGTGAAATGTGGGAGGATAACGAACCCGATTTAACCGCGAAATCGCCAGTTAGCGAGCATGTTAGCACCGACTCACTTAACCTCGAAAAGGATGTTCAGCCCGAGATTATGGCCGTTTTTGCCGAAGCCCTGCGCTTGCTTCAAGGTCAATCCAAACCAGCACCAGCAAACGACTTGGTTGAATTCTTCCGTCGTCGTCGAGTTGAACGGCTTGGCCCTCGAGAGTCCTATCCTCTTGACAAGCATCTTCTTGGCTCTCTCAATTCAGTTGATGCCTATGTCGTATCTGTTGCGGACCAACGTCCGTATTCTCCTTCGGATGGTGATATGCTCTCGCACCTGTCCATCAAGCGGTCACGGTTATCGCAAATCAGCAACCGATTGCTGAAGCACGGTATTTTACAGGCGCGTCAATCTGGAAGGTCAAGGCAGTACAGTCTCACCCAGGCGGCTCGTGCGCAGTTGGTTGCATGGGGCGGATTGGCAGGGGGGGATGCACAATGACATGGAACATTGCATGGTCGTGGCAGGCGGATGCTCGGATTGCAACCATGGCTGCCGTAGAGGGGGGCTTGCTCGTGAGTACAGGCCTCAATCTTGTGTTGCTCGAAGCCAACGGTGAGGTGCGTTGGAAGGTGGATGTTCCGTTCAAAGTTCATGCCGCTGAGGTGGAAAAAGGGACGATTGGGCTCTTGGCGGCCCACGGATTCTACCTCATGAACACCTCCAATGGTGCGATGCTCAACGAAGGCAGGAGCGCCCCTGGCGGTTTCAGCGATCTCACTGCTCGTCCAGGAGGCGGCTGGGCCCTTGCTGGACGAAAAGGGCAAATCCACCTCTTTTCCGAACAAGGTCGAGGCATCCGACGTGTCGACAGCGGGCCCGTCCGCCGCCTCTTGGGGTGGTTGGACCGTGAACATCTTCTCTGGCAGGACCCTGAAGGTTACCTCTGGTGCGGTCGATTGACGGGAGACGATAAGAAGCGGAAAATCGAAAACCGTTCGTGGAGTTGGTGTTCTTCACTCAAAGACGGTCGATTGCTGATGCAAAGCGGTGACGGAGGCGTCTGGGAAGGCGTTCCGCATCCATTTGGCTGGGACGTTCTTGAACGCCTCGAATCCGATTCCATTGAGCCTATGGACGCTGTTCGAACGGGCGAAGGCTGGTGGGTGCTTGGTATCGAAGGCCATCTTCTTTCGATGAACGAAGTCCCAACCGACGAGCCTGAAGATCAACCCTTAACCCAGCGCATGAATCTTGGTGATCTGCTTGTTCTGTGTACGCCCGATGCGATGGCCACGGCGACCCGAGAGGGCTTGGTGAGGCGATGGACAGCCCCACACCTATCCGATGCTGAGCGAGAAGGGCGGTACAAAGCCGTAGCAGAGGCTGCTATGGCCAGAAATTGGGAGGAGCGACGTCAGATGTTCGTTCGAGCCCAAGAAGCAGAGGACATGGGCAAACTTTCCCTGGCCATCGAATTGTACGAAGCACTCGGACGGACGGAGGATGCGCGCCGGTTGTTAAAGCGCCAAAAGGAGGGGGGCGAGTGACCTCTGAACTTGAGACGGTCACGGTGGAGCGTGTCGAGTCCTACCTCGACATCACGCGTCGTGCAAGAGAAAAGGCAACGCCCTTGGTGGAAAGCACTTCCGCAGAAGGCCAGCGATTGGCCATCATGCTCCGCATGGCAGATGATTACGCCTCGGATGCTGCGCACTTCATGAACACGGGCGACTTGGTGCGGGCATTTGGGGCCATCAATTACGCTCATGCGTGGATCGATGCAGGCGTGAAAATCGGCTGGCTCGATGGCCATGGAGACGACGTCCTTTTCACACTTCCTTGATGTTTCTATAGAGAATCAATCAAGTGCAACCGGTTGTTTTGACGTACTTCGATGACTTGCACATTTGCTTCGTACAACCTGCGCTTGAGTTCTGTGTCCACCGTCAGGACGGCGCAGCCGTGCTCTTGTGCATGGGAGAGAAGTGCATCGTCTGTGTGCGAACGGCTTTCGTCTTCAACACGCGTTGATTTTGCCTCGAGCATGTTCAGAAGCAGGGGTTTTGCACGCCCACGGTCTTCCTGCAAACGGTTCAATTCGTCGAAAACAGATGGGAGAAGAAGCCATTCACAAGGGCCAAGCAAGGTCTCCATCGCTTGGTCAATGTTCAATTTCGCATCGATGCAGGCAACCCATCCACAGGCGTCGATCAACACCTGCTGCATGACCTCACCTCACTCGATGGTGCCGTAGCCAATCAATCGCCATCGGGAGCCGATACGACGTGAAAGTGAAATTCGTTGGCCTTTATCGGCGCAAATTGGCAACCTCAATTCCAACTCAGTACGTGTTTTTTCTGCATTCCGAGTGACGCCAACCGAGGTGGCGGTGGCCACGTTCAACATCAGCATCTCGTTGTTTCGTAGCGGGTAGATTTTTTCCGGTGCTTCACCGTCACCCGCTACCATGTGCGACATCAAATTGAGGTTGATGGTGACCTTTGAGCGTACCTCTGGGAGGTCACCTTTGCGTGCTACAACTTGTCCCGACAGGTTGTCAGAGGTCGTGATGGAAGGGTCGAGGAAGGTGGCCATTCCACAAAGTCCACCAGCGTGCATGGACTTGAGGTTCAAACCACCGCCTTGCATGCTGCTTACGACGGCCTCAATGGGTTCCCAAGTGGCTTTGTTTCCATTCTCAATTTTTCGTCCAGGGCCAATGATGATTTCATCACCCTCTGCAAACTCACCCTCAACGATGCTTCCGCCGATCACGCCCCCTCGGAGTTTCGCTGGACGCGTGCCCGGACGATTGATGTCGAAGGAACGGGCGACATGCATGATGGAGCGCTTGTCTTTCGAGCGGTCCGGAGTTGGAATGGTGGCTTCAATGGCTTCGATCAGGACATCAAGATTGACATCGTGATGAGCGGAGACGGGTATGATTGGTGCATGTTCAGCAATCGTTCCCTTGAGGAAGGCTTTGATTTCCTTGTGGGATTCCATTGCTCGCTCTTTCGTGACGAGGTCAATTTTGTTTTGAACGATAACGATGTTCTCAATGCCTGCAATTTCCAGAGCCATCAAATGCTCACGGGTTTGTGGCTGAGGACATGTTTCGTTGGCCGCCACCATGAGCATGGCACCGTCCATAATCGAAGCGCCGGTGATCATGATGGCCATCAAGGTCTCGTGGCCAGGTGCATCGACGAAGGAAACCACGCGCTTGAGTTCTTTTGGGTCGTCATCTCCTCCGTCAGGGCGCTTGCCTGTTGCATAGAATTGCCCTTTGTCGTCTTGGTAAAACGCTGTATCGGCGTAACCCAGTTTGATGGAAATTCCTCGTTTCCGCTCCTCGGAGTGGGTGTCTGTCCACACTCCTGACAGTGCCTGAGTGAGCGTGGTCTTTCCGTGGTCAACGTGACCGACGAGGCCAATGTTGACTTCGGGTTGTGAGGGAAGCGTTCTTGCCATGCCCCTCACGTCCTACGAATGCCCTCTCGGGTTCACTCCGATGCTTCCTCGGCTTCTGCCGCAAGGATGGTGTCGAGTGATTTCTTTCCAGATTCAACCACTCTGAGGTTGATTTGACGGGTGTCCTGCGTGATGGTGTTTCCGCGGAAATTACGTCGCTTTCGAAGACCGTCTGGCTTGTAGCGGAAGCGCTTCTCAGCGCCGCCCTTCTTCTTGTGGACGATGACTTGACCCTTGTAACCGGTCGATTGGGTCACGAGGATGGATTGACGGTTGCCGCCTTCGAGGTCACGGCGCATGGGTGTACCCGTTTTGTCGGAACCACCGGTGATTTCGAGTTTGTAGCCAGAGAGGGTTTTGTCACCTTCGCCGACAAAGAGGCCGTCAACCACATCGCCGATGCGCTTGCCCAGCATTTGGGCATGGTTGTTGCCTGTGATTTTCAAGGCGTACGATTTTCCGCCGTTCTTTGGGTCCGTGTCGTTGACCACTGCGATAAATTCAGCATCGTTTCCTGCCATAGGAGCACCTCTCGGGATTTCTCCGACTCAAGACCCGTATTTAGCCCCATCGTCTCCTGCAACGGTCTTCAAGAGCGCCTTAATCGCTTGGGAAGAAGCAATTCAAGACGACTGGCAAGGTCTGCTGGAAGGAAATGGGGCATGCTCAGATGCGTGGTTCGTCCGCGTCCACCGGGTACGGCCGCTACACGAGTAGCGATGATATCTTCTCTCTCGATCTGCTTCACGTATTTCCACAGCGTCGTGTGACTCTTCGGTTTTTGTTCGTATTCCTCGCACACCACGGCGTAAAGGCGCTCAACATCGCCCATCGTCATGGATTGCTCGTTCCGCAATCGGCGGCACATAGCAAGGAGTACGAGCATGCCCTGAGCAGGCAAATCATCCACGACCTCGAGATGGTGTGTTGTGTTGGTTGCCAAGGCATCGTTCACTGCATGCAAATCGTCAACGGTGATGGTTTGTTCCGTGTGACCGTCTTGTCGGAATTCAGCACGTTCTGCTGCGCTGCTCAGGTATTCAATGACCCGTCGGGCATCACCGCTTGTTCCAGCGCGTTCGGCCAACAGCCGCAAAATACCGTCGTCCCATGTGCCAGGTACCAGCGCAATTTCGGCACGCTGACGGGCAATGGCCTCCAACTCGTCAACGCTGTAAGCGGGAATACGAAGGTGATTTGATTGGCCGAATTTTGACAGCACGGCGGTCTCGAGCACATCCAACACCTGTTCTTGGCTGATGAGGATGAGTGACAGCGTTCCTGTACCGTCCTGGTCTTCATCGATTCGCAGCAGTTGATACAGCAATTCGTCGCCCGAACGTCGCAACATGTGGTCCACTTCGTCGAGCACCACGATGAGATGTGTTGAGATGCGGCGCAACATCTTGCGAAGGCTCAGCAACAATTCACCCAACGACAATCCACGATCGGGATGCCCTGGATCAAATTGATGGAGGATGCGTTGAGCAACACGCATGCTCGTTGATGCGTTTCGGCAGTTCACATGAGCGATTTTGATCTCACGCTTGCCCGCAAGATGCCGCTGAAGATCCCGGCAGAAGGTTTTCGCTAGCACGGTTTTTCCGCTTCCTACGGGACCTGTTATCACCGCACGGGCAGCACCGTCGGGTGAGCCGACGGTGGTGAACTTGGATGCCAACTCTGTCTGAATCGCTTCCCGCTTCACCAGTTCGTCGGGGACATAATCAAAATCCAACATCTCTGGATGGGCGATGATGAGCCCAGCGCCGATGCGGTCAAGGTAGCTTGCCATATCAAGGGAAGGCTGCTGTCAACCGTTCTAAAAGATGTGGTTCTCAATCGGGGCGCTCACAGGTGTTTTTTGGCAGCCGTCAGGGAATCTCATCGAACTGATATCCAGTTTCCCACTGCTTTTCACCCAGTGCAACCTCAAGTTCAAACGGCGTGATCAGCGGCTTGCGGTACTTGACGGCATCGTCGATGGCGATGCGAGGGCACGCCGTGTTCACGAAAGCGTCGACCGGATAGAAATCAATGAGTTCCGGACCAACGTGTTCAAGGGCGAGCAGGTATCCTTTTTTACCGTGTTTGGCAAGCATGCGCTTCATCCTCAAGGCAAGCGTGCGTCGCATTTGCCCGGGCTTTTCTCCGATAAGGATGCCGAAGGAGTTGGCGTCCTGCACGCTCATGATGAGGCCAAATCGCTGCCTGAGGATACGCTCAATACGCTGAAGGGACATCTCTTCAGCCTCTCCCGTGTACGGGTCGAGCATCGCCAGTGGCTTGCCGGTGTGGAGGACCAAACCGATGGGGTGGAAATCACCGCTTCCCAGGAAGAGGTAGTGGCCGATGGACGGGTCATCACCCGAATAATTGCATCCGAGCACTTGTCCAGGGAACGAGAGACGAGCGCCACCGATGGGGATGGTGACATCAAAACCGGCCTGTTCCAAGCGGTCATGGAATTCAGGGAGGAGGTGGAGATGTTGGATGGAGCCGACCAAGCCCAGTTTGGTATCGGTGAGAGGTGCGAGGCGTCCAACAGCATCCATGAAGCGTTCCTGAGCCTCTTCTTCTGTGAGGCTTGAAGCATCGCCTTGTTCATCGAGTCGTTGCTGAGCCATGGCGCGGTGCTGTTCCAGCCAAGGCAAAACGGGTTGGAGTTCGGGGTCGCCGTCGTACGTGACGTTGATGAATTGGGTTGGCATACCCGAATCGATGTTCATTTGTGAATGGCCCATGTGTGCTACCAACTCCACGCCCATCAATTGCATCTTGTCATGGACCAAGTCGCATGCGCCATAACACGGGTCTGCGGCCAGAACCACTTGTGCACTGGTTTCTGTCTCGATCGTGTCCATCATCTCCAGCGCTTGCATCTTCAGTCCTTCGGGAACCTGAAGGGCGATGAGTCGATTGTCGTTGGCGCGAATACGCTCCATCAACTCGTCCAGTTCGAAGTCATGACGGTCAAGATCCATGGTCTGCCTCGTTCACGGGGCGGTGCCGCCCCCTCATGAAGCCACCCATTGGAGTTCAGTCGAGAAGGACGACTTTGTCTCCATCCATTTCCAGAGCGACCAAGGATTGAATGTTGATTTCTGGGTATTTTTCTTGCAAGCGACGCAAACCCGTACCCTTCTCAACAACGGCGATGATGTTGGTCACCTCTGCTTTGGCCCTTCGCACACCTTCGATCACGGCCTCAAGCGTACCTCCTGTAGAGAGCACATCATCGACGATAGCAATGCGTTCGCCTTCGTTGAGATTGTTGAGGTACATCGCTCCTTTGGAGTAACCCGTTGTTTGGTCAATTTCGACCTCCCCGTCAAGCCCATAGGAGCGTTTTCGAGCGATGACCAATGGAACACCGGTGGCCATACTGAGGGGAGCGGTGAGTGGTAAGCCCATGGCTTCAATACCGAGCAAGAGGTCGATGTCCTTCCAATCAACACGTTCCACGACAAGTTCGGTGATCGCTTTCAGGACTTCGGGGTCCATTCTCGGCACACCATCCGTGATGGGGTGAATAAAGTAAGGATACTCGCCCTTCCAAATGACCGGGGCCGCCTTGAGACTTTCTCGCAATTGCCTCATCGCACTGCTCATGGGTGCTGGATGAGGTTGGAGTTAATCATCCTTGAGGCTACCTCGCTTGAGGTGCTGATGCGGAAACGCCACAAAAAGAGGTGCGCCAACTCAAAGTTCGGAGAGGTACTCAATGTATTCGTCGTGTTCCATCAAGTTTTCCAAGAATTGCTTGTCATCGGGATTGAACTGGAGCTCGTGTGGTTCAAGGAGAATGATCCAACCATCGTTGTAAGCCGAGTCGTTCACCAAGTCAGGGTTGATCTCCACTTCGCCATTGACGTCGGAGATCAGACCGGAGAACGGTGAAGTGAGGGCCACTTTTTCGTCAGCACTCCAAAGGGAAAAGAGACTGCCGCCCTCGTCGATTTCCGTTTCAGCCTGGGGCAGAATGACACGGAGGATGTCACCAATTTCAACCCGCATGAATTCACTCACCCCAATCATCAACTTCTGGTCCTTCTGTTGAAACCACAGGTGGTCCATGGAGTATTTTCGGTCTTGGGCAATGGTGAACTCGATAATGTCGTCGTCCATTTCGTCCTCTCCTAAACGCGGCTTCCACAGGTGGTATATGAACACTGAGGAAAAATTGTATTTTTTCACAAACAAACGGGTTAAGAAACTCCTCACCTTGGGATGGTCGGGGAGCGTATGAACTTCGGAGAAACAGACGAACAACAAATGATTCGAGAACTTGTTCGCGACTTTGCAGAAACCGTGCTTGCACCGACGGTCGAGCATCGTGATCAGCAACAACTCCCGCCAACCGAGGAATGGCAGGCGTTCCTCGAATACGGCCTTCACGGCATCACCATCCCCGAAGCATACGGCGGCTCACCCATCGACGACGTCTCGGAAGCCATCATCATTGAGGAATTGGCTCGAGTCGACCCGTCGTTCGCCGTCATGTTCTGTGTTCATGTTGGTTTGTGTTCCATGACCATTGCCCTCCACGGTGATGAGCATCAGAAGAGCACCTACTTGCCAAGGCTCGCAGCAGGGGAAGTCGGCGCATACTCACTTTCTGAAGCAGGCGCTGGAACGGACGCTGCAGCCATGTCCTGCAAAGCAAAACTTTCCGACGACGGCACGCATTATGTGCTCAATGGCGAGAAGATGTGGGTGACCAATGGCGCCCAAGCGCAACTCATCGTACTCTTCGCCAAAGATGTCGACCACCCCGATTACGGGACGAAAAAACACGGCGGCACAACGGCGTTCATCGTCGATGCCGATTTTGAAGGGTACGCTGTAGGGAAGAAGGAAGACAAACTTGGCATTCGCTCATCCGATACTTGCACCTTGGTGCTCACCGACTGCAAGGTGCCCGTTGAGAATGTCATCAAGGGCGTCGGCAATGGATTCCCCATCGCCATGAACGCTCTGGACAACAGCCGCATTGGTATTGCCGCTCAAGCACTTGGCATCGCTCAAGGCGCCTATGAATCCGCGCTCCAGTACGCTCACGAGCGTGAAGCGTTTGGAAAACCCATTGCTCATCACCAGATGATCATGGCCTACCTTGCAGACATGGCCACGCAAATCGATGCCGCTCGACTGTTGGTTTACAAGGCGGCTTGGGCGAAGGAGCAACACTACCATGCCAACGGGCCACGTCATTCAAAGGAAGCGAGCATGGCGAAGTTGTTCGCTGGTGACACCGCCATGTGGGTTTCAGAACGTGCCATCCAAGTTTTGGGCGGCTATGGCTACACCAAGGAGTTCCCCGTTGAGCGCTTCTTCCGCGACGCGAAGATCACGCAGATTTACGAGGGTACACAAGAAGTTCAGCGAATTGTGATCGCTCGAGCCTTGAAGTGATTCACGCTTCTCGACAAACAACTTGGCGCAGGGCGATGTCCCATTCAACAGGAGCGATGTCGGCGACCAGCGTTTGGCCCACAAAGGCCTGCAGTTCCGTTTCTTTCATCATCACTTGATACACCAAACCATCGTGGTTTTTACAACTGAGCGTCATACCGTTGCGATATTGCCCCGTTCCCATGAGGGTTCTCGACATCTCTGTGACCGTACCTTCAACACGATAAGCGGATGCATCAGCGATGACGAGATGAGCGTCACTTCGCAGTTTGCACGCTTCGAGCGTTTGAACCAGCGCCGAGAAACCGGACGCTTTGACCGGCTCTGCAGATGCTTCTTCGACATACGGCGGTGTGACCTCTTCGGGGACTTCCTCCACTGGGTCAGCAGCAGGAGCAGCAACCACCGTAAATTCGGCTTGGTCCAAACGCACGCCAAGGTGGATAAGTGAAACGATATAGCCGCCTTCATCATCCGCTTCAAACACGAATTCGTCAAGGACTGGGGAGTCCATGTCGGTACTCGGGGTCACGAAATTCTGCTGCTCCCCAGAGGCGGTGTTCAGGACATTGATTTCGTAGGCGTCGACGGGATCGTTGAAGGACACGGTCACCGAGACTGCATCGCCTGCAACAACCTCGCTTGGCGAAATGTCGAGTGCACCGGTAATCACGATGGGAACGGTGAACAAATCGTTTGGAATCTCCATCCCGCTGGCTGCCAAGAAGGCCATCCAGTCATCGATTGGAATGCCTTGTTCAGGCTTGGCGTCAACGAAGGAAAAGACCAGGTCAACCACCCATTGTGGAGGGCGTTCTCCCGTCATGGAACCCAACAGCGTGGCAAACTCATCGCCAGAAATCATTCCGTTCCTGTCTTTGTCGAGTTCCTCGGTCAATTTGATCGGGGAGAGTGCAGAAGAAGACAACCAGTTCTTGAAATTGGTGTGCAACAACTGCGCCATCTTGTTTCCTTGGCTGACGCCGTCGATTCGGGTTGAAATTTCCTTCACACGGCCGTAAAACGCATCTTTCTCTGGCAATATGATATCTGCCATGATGCTCCGATGGACTGCTTCGTCATCAAGATGATGCCGTCAATTCATGAAGGGAAAGACACTTTCGGCCAAAGATTGTGGTCTCCATGCGTGAAGGGAAGGCGACTCAAAGCATGCTCCATCTGATCTGCAGAAGTCAAGTCTTCTTCGATTTGGATTCGATGAAGCCAATCTTTCAGTCGTCCAAGTCGAAGTCCTTGTTCAACACCGGTTCGAGCCATGATCCAATGGCCGTCCACCAAGCAATTCTCTGGGGTCTTTCTCACAGGCAAGTTTTCCCAAGCGGTGAGCACCGCCTCCAATTCTTCGTTGTGCGTTGGTTTTCCGTGAATCATAGCGGCAACATGGTTCAGGCTCTCTCGGATTCCAAGGTGCGCCGCTGCAGAGTCTTGCAGGACATGTGCAAAGACACGTAGTTCGGCTTGACGTGGACGAGGGAGGTGCGCCAAACGCTCGTGAAACACAGCGGTGTTGCGCAAGAGCGCTTTGGGCACTTTGAGGGCTTTGAGTTGATGGACCACGGACTTTGTTGGCCACTCTGCCATCATCAGTGCAAGACGTTCATGGAGCGTAAGCGAGCCAAGGGTTGGCAAATCGTTGAGCAAGAGCAGGCTGTTTCGAGGGCGTTGGCCTTCACCAAAGACCGTCTCAAAGACGCCATCTTCGTTCATCTTTGCCAACACCCTCCCGGAGAGGGGGGTGGTCAGGATCTTCTCAAGTTCCATCCAGTGCCGTTCCACGGCCACCATCTTGAGTCGTTCTCGATGTTCCCTTACGGCGTTTTGCAATCGCAGTTCCATGGTCCATAATGGTCCCTGGTCACGGTTGAGAAAGCGGTAGGCACGGAGGATCCTCAACGCATCCTCTCTGCAGCGAAGCCCCGCATCTCCCACGGCGCGTACGACCCGTTGTTCCATGTCCGTGACGCCGTCATAGGGGTCGTAAAGCAACCTACGAGCAACATCGATGGCCATGCTGTTGAAGGTGAAATCACGCCGACTCAAGTCTTCTTTCAACGAGGAGCCCCATGCAACATGTTCTGGGCGTCGACCGTCTCGGTACAAGGATTCGGTTCGCAGGGTGGTGGCCTCGTAAAGGGTGGACGTCCCTTTGAGCGTCACCGTACCAAATTCAACGCCCGTGGCGATCGCTTGGTCACCAAACAAGGCGAGCATTCGCTCAGGCGGGCACGAGGTGCAGAGATCAATGTCTTGAGCATCTTCGCCGAGCCATGCATCCCGAACACATCCTCCGACCAACCATACGCCGTGTCCATCGTTTGCGAAGGTTTCGAGTATGGACAAAAGGTCGTCCGGAAGCGTCTCAAGCCAACGGTTGAGTTGAGGCGGGCATGGGACGCCAAGAAGGTCTGCTTCCAGACCCAAGTTGGCTGTGCGCTCCGTCTCCATGGGCTCCCCTCTTGATGGAATGCGGTGCTGGGTGTGAAAAAGCATTATGGGACAATGAAGGGTCGTTGGGCCATGGAGTGGGTTGAGGAAGATGTGACGTTGGTGCCGCTGAGTTGGCTCAAGCCTCATGAGGAAATCAAGGAGCGCAATCGTGACAAATTGCTTGAAATGACAAAACGTTGGGGAGGATACACAAAACCGCTCATCGTTGACAAGGGGACGGGGGCCATCCTTGATGGACACCACCGGCATTCAATCGCCGTTCTGCTTGGCTTGAAGCGTGTGCCTGCATTGTGCGTGGATTATTTGAACGACGAACGTATTCAGGTTGATGTCTGGCCGAACAGCGGGCTTGCATCACTGACCAAGGAAGAGGTGATTGAGATGAGCCTCTCGGGAGGCTGTTTCCCGCCGAAAACGAGTCGCCACATCGTAGCAGAGAACACACCTCCGATTTTCTTCACACTGGATGAATTGATGGTCTACCCCTCGCTCAAGGGTCCTGACGGGTCGTGATCCACAATCTCCATCGCTCGTTCCCTTTGCCCTTGAGCGTCACGCCGTGTTGCGGAGATAAGGGGATGGTCACCGTGGCCTTGCGGAGGATGCCTTCATGCGCGAGTTCGAGTTCAATGGTTTCGCCTACACGCCCGGATATCAATTTACGAAGATGGGCGGCGTTACGGAGGCGGACGCCGTCCACAGCCAACAATTCATCACCAACTTGGGTGCATGAACGCAAGGGTGAACCTGCGTGGTAGGTGGTGATCAGGGTTCTGCCGTTTTGTTCCCGCGTGTTGATGCCCAGCCAACCTTCGCCCTCCTTGTCGCTGGCTTGAGGTACCAATTTGAGCCGGAAGTAGGAGAGTGCCTTCGTGATGTTCGGCAGGGCGCGGTCGTTCACCAAACGGTCAAGGAAAGGACCCATGCTCGCCCCTCCAGGTGAATCTTTGAGCGTTGCACGGATGTCACGATAGTCCACGCCGAGCGAAACTGCATCTTCGGAGTGGATGGAATATCGACGCACGACTTCTGCCATGAGGTCGCACGCACCGAATGTACCTCCGCTTCGTCGGAGGAGTTCCACGTCCAAGCACATCATCGCCAATTCGCCTTCAAGGTAATAGGAAATCTGACTCTCTCTCGTGTAAGGTCCGCTTCTATAGAGGTGAATCCAAGCATCATGGCTTGATTCACACAGCGATTCACGATGCATTCCGTTTCCTTGCGTATGGCGTTTCATCTTCCGCTCAAAGTCAAGTCGCCAATCCTCTTCGCTCCATGCACCTGAGCGAACACACATCATGTCGCCGAGCCAAGAAGTGCCACCCTCAAACCACCAGAGGAGATCGGTATGGCCTTCGGATTGAAGGTCGTAATTGAGAAATTCCTTGGGCCGTAATCGCTTTACGTTCCACTGATGCAAATATTCATGTGAAAACAGACTCACAAGGTCGCGGTACTCGTCTTTGTGGTTGGGGAACAAACATTGACGCGGCATCATGGATGTCTGGGAATTCATGTGTTCAAGACCTCCTCGACCTTTGTCGGTCAGGTGCAGCACCGTGGTGTAGGCTGGCCAATCGGGTACGCCAAACAACGCAAAATGCTCTTTGATGATGCGTTCCATATCGTCAACAAAGGCTTGTAATCTGGATTCATCGGGTTGGTGCCCTCCACTGTCCCACCATTTGAGATGGTGAGTTCTCCCTTCAATCTCGTGGCTGATGGTGGGGTTGGGGTTGACCTCGATGATGCTGTCGAGAAGCAGGTCTCGTCCTTCGGCTCCCATTGACCATGTCCGTGTCCCGTCTTGGTTGTGGTGTTCGGCGTGTTGTTGCAACTGTGTCGCAGGTGTCCAATCCTCGGGAGCGACGAGCTCAACGCGGTGTTCTCCTTCCAATCGAGCGACGTCGATGCCTCGTTCAGGCCAAAACCACGTGAATGGGGGCATCAAATGCAAATGCGTGGTGTCAAGGTGATTGGAGCGGACACTCATCTCTTTGGCGAAAAGTGAGTAGCGTACGATGACCAAATCGGTAGCAGGTGGTACATTGATGGAGATGCCGTCAACGTCCACCCGTTTCCACTTGAGAACCTTCCCAGTTTGGGTGGTTGCTGAGAAATCAAACATGTGTTGGATGGGCTCCCGTAGGAAGTAGGATCCGGGCACCCAACGTGGGAAACGCAACACGAGACGCCTTGAGGTAAATGGGCCGTGAATGTCAAGTCCAGCACGAAGGCGATGCTGTTCTCCATCGGATGCATCTGCATGAAAGCACAGGCCAGAGGGTGCACTGCTCATGAAGAGAGTTCAGCTGCGGCGGTTGATAGGTTCTCGCACGCTACCCTCAGTAGTTCTTCTTCGGTTGAATCCAACATCGCTTTGACATTGTCCTGAATTTCAGGCTCGTTCGCTCGTCCAATCAAGCGTTCGAGCAACTTGCTGCGTTCAATAAGTGGCACTTCGTTGTCGTTGATGAGTTTCCATCGCAACTCGTCTTCTGTCTTCCCTTGGTGAAGGACCCATCGGGCGACGGGTGCGAAGAGTTTTGCCTCGAGCAAGCAGGTGATCAATGGGCCTTGGGACGATGCGACTTGGCTACGGAGGTGGTCCGTGATTTCCTTGGCATGGTGGTCCTTCAACTGTTGAACAAAGGTGCCGAGTTCATCCGGAGCGTGTTTTGATGCCCAAATCAAGATGTTCACCGGTTCAACGCCCGCTTCAAAAAACGGCAGTAGAATGGACATGTCAACACTGATTTCTCGTGTCAAGACTTGACGCAAAGCCTCGTGTTGAACGGCTTGATGCGCATCGTTGAGGCCATCGAGGATGCGGTCATGCTTCATCGATGGGTGTTGAAATCCAAGCAGTCGAACCGTCTCATGTTCGTGGTTGGACAACAAGGTCGCCGCGGATTCCGTATGTTCGTTCAAAAGAGCCATGGCCGCCTTCTTGAGGACAACCGTGTCCTCGTCGCTGAGTGCCCGCTTTGCTAACGAAAAGCCGTCCTCTGCAAGCGGAGCGAGAAGGTTTGCACCCGCACGACGAACATCGATGGAGGCATGGTTGAGAAGCGTCGCTACCGCTCCAGGGCCGCTGGATACGGCCCACATGCGATAGGCATCCAAGGCTTTGGATACGAACCATGGATCTTCGTCATCGAGAAGCGAATTGAACGCTTCAAGCGTGGACGGGTCGTTGGCCTCAAACAACGTACGAACTGCACGGCGTCGGGTTCGAATGTCCCTGTGCTTGAGGCGGGCCATCGCACGTCCTACGTCATTGGCCATGAATCGCCCACATCGCCATCCCTCATAGCCTGTTGCGTTTGATTTATCGCATTTCGAGCCAGGCGAAGAAGAGAATGATGGGGAGCAAATAGAAGAGACGTCGATGCATTCTGTGGGTGGCTTCCATGTGCTCGATGATCGATGAAGGCAGCACCTCAACGGATGACGATGTTCTTCTTCGTCGATTGAGCGTGACCCGCTCCTCAATGTAAGCAAGTACTTGTCCACGCAACATCGGCTCCCTGCTCCGTTGTTCACCTCGGCCAACGATGTAGCGTATAGGGAAGCGCTCCGTGAGGTCCAAGGTCGCCGCAACGATGGTCAGAGGTTGCATGGAGTTGTGCAAATCGATCCGAACAGTGCGACCATCGCTACGCACATGGCTGAGCACTCTCCATTTTCCTTGGCCTTCGTTGTAGGGTTTGAGCATCTCACGTAATTCTTCGATGGGGTCGTTCATGTCCACCAACGGCGCACGCCTCCATCCCAAAAACGGCCCGAGAAGGAGGGCACACACCACCGGTGTGATGCACATCAATTGCACCAACCTCAGCAGTGCCTCAGGTTGCGTGAGTGCAGAAACCACCGACAATGAAAATCCGAGGAAAAGTCCAATGAAGGCTCCGGCTTGAAGGCCGGTCACGATTCCGATGCGAGGGCGGACATCCTCGGCCATGATTGTGGTCTCATGGCTCCACCATTGAAGCCTTTGTTCCATTTCAAAACAATCAAGAGGTTTCTTTTCATCGTGGTGGTGTGGAGCCAAACGGCCTTGCAGACCGAGACCGAGAAGCGAAGATCGGTCGATGGACGATGTACATCTCTGGTTTTTTCCTTGCATCTTTCTTCCTCGCCCCGATGACGCTATCTCCTGGGACCGTCGTTGAAATCGAAGGGCGCGCCAACGCCATTGATTTCTACAGCATTGATGGTTGGGGCTCGTATGGAAACGAGATCACGGCCGCCGACGATGATGGTCACGGCCATTTTGCTTGGAGTGAACTCAACCCCTATGCAGCGTTCATCTATGCGTTTGGTGACCTCAACTGTCATCAAAAGCACGAACGTTCGTGGGAAGTGAACGGCAATCAAATGCCCGTTTGCGTTCGTGACATCGGTATCTTTGGTGGCTTGTTCTTGGGTGCGATGGTCTTCACTCGGCGTGGCTGGAATCGTTGGACGGTTAAGGACACCTGCCTCTCCCTCATCCCCGATGCGTACTTGGTCAAAACGTATCAACAGAACCGTCGAACATTGGTTTGGATCGCTTGTGGCACCTTGCTTTGTCTGCCACTCATCGCTGATGGATTTTTGCAATTGCTCACATCGTATGAATCAACAAACATCAAGCGCATTCTCACGGGCATTCCCTTTGGCCTTGGTCTTGGCATCTTGGTGTGTTCCATGTTCGCTGCACGCGCCGAAGCGTTTGTCGGGGCCGGCAAAGTCTTGCTTCCTGGTGATGCGAAGTTCACCCTTGCTGGTACAAAAAGTGCTCAAGAATCGGAATGATCTGGTGGTGGCATCGACCACCAAACTTGCAATTCCTGTGCCGTTTCAGGAAGCGGACACCCCTCATGGCCACTGGTGAGTATGCCCAAGCGCTGGTTGATGTCGTAAACGGCCTTGCGAAGTGCAGATGGGAGTTCTTTTCCTTCACTCACGGTGAACAAATCAGCCAGCGCATCTTCCCATGGCTTTGATGGATTGGCTCTTCGCCACGAAGAGAGGGCCGAGCGCAACGGCCACATCGCAAGGGTCAGCCGAGCATATCCCAGCCGCTCTTCTCGAAGTTTGAACAATTGGGCGTCAGCAAAGGGCGTGTGATGTTGTTGCTTGTGAATCCAATTCTCGGCTAAGAGCCACTTGATCAAGCGCTGAGTATGACGCTGGGTCACCATGCGAACAGGCCCCAATGAGGCGTGCAAACGAGGAACTTCACTTGAACCGACCATCAGTGAAAGCGTGCCAAGGATGGACCAGCAAGAATGAGCAAAAGGTGTTGCAGGGACATCGTTGTCTTGGGCGGATTCAAGCGGCCAATTGTCCTCTGCGTCTTGCATCCATTGAGCAGGAGATTTCCCACCCAACCAACCGATATGAATGGCTGTACGTTCTTGAGGTGCTCCGGGAAGCCGACGCTGCTTCTTTACTTCGTGAACCAAATTGTTGAGCAATGTCCTGTCAACATCATCCCTATCAACGTTCAGAGGTTCGGGCTTTTTGTTGAAAAAACGGCGTAATTGCGTGCGCAATTCACTTTTGAGCTCATCCAAACCGCCTTCGTTCATGATCGGGCCGACCACATGACATTGGTTGAACGGTGGTGGAACGGTTACGCCGTCCCCAAACAGATCATGGAATCCTTGTCGGATGGTCGTTTGTATCTCCTGTGTTTCGAAATATTCCTGCTTTTGACTGGTCATGCGTAGGGTTCCTGATTTTATGCGTTTCATGGCCTTTTCAGGGTCGCAGTCGATCCAAAACACGAGGTCGGGAACCATTGCAGCCGCGTTCATGCGCGCTACTTTCTCAAGCCCGAGTTCGCCCACCACGCCTTGGTAGATGAGCGAGGAGTGGATGTTACGGTCTGAAACCACCACAGCGCCTTTTGCAAGTTGAGGGCGAATGAAAATGTGAGAGTGGTCCAAGCGGTCCGCAGCAAACAATCCAGCCTCTTCGAGCGGTGTCTTGTTTCCCAGTTTTACCGATGACAAGGCCAACTTTCCAAGTTCGCTGTGCCTTCGAGGCTCGTGGGTCATCACGACATCGGGAAAAGGGAATTCGCTGAGCAACTCACCAAGAATACGAGCGGCCTCTCCCTTTCCAGAGCCGTCGCCACCTTCGACTGAGATCAAATACATACTCAGTCCTCACGGCGGTCTTCAAAATCATCACGAGCAAATACATTGATGATCATCCCGAAGAGGATCAGCGCAGGCCCAACCAAGATAAGGCCACGGCTGAAGAGGGCGATGCCTGCGAAGTATTGGCTGCGTCGGTAGTGTTTGCCACGGCGGATTTCGACTGCGGCTTGAACACCAAATAAAGCGGTGAATATCGTCGTCACGCCGATCAAGCTCGAAAGGCCCACGGCGTTATCGAGGGTCCAGCCTGAAATGGCCTGTTCGTCGTTCTCGTATCGAGTCCCGTTCCCTGGCTTCATGGTGACGGGATCAAGGCCAACATTATCGGGGACAAATGTACGCTCTACGGTGGTGTAGCCTTCTTTGGAAAACACGATAATGTGCGTTTCTTGAGTTACATTTTCCATGGAGAAATATCCAAAACCATCCGTCTTGGTTGATTGAAGAACGGCTTTTGAGGTACCATCGAGAAGTTCTACCGAGACGTTTTCCACACCGTGTCCGTCAACATCTTCGAGAGCCGTTCCGGAAATGTCGACCGTCCCTTGCTCTGCAAACAAGGAGGTGTTCAACAACTCACTCGGGTTTCCTTGAAGAATGAGTGCGCCGCTGATGAGACCGAGGATGCTCCCGATGAGGACAAGGGTTGCCGCAAGGTTTCGCCAACGGTCCGCGTCCCTGTCGATCATGGCCATCCAATCGTCTTCAGCACTGGTCGCCTCTGTTTGTTGCGCCAGCTCTTCAACTTCTGCAGACGTGATGACCAATTCATCTTCGGCAGGTTGGAGCATTCCTGCCTCTTTTTTGGCTTGAACACGGGCGCGAAGGGCTTCCATCCTGCGTTCCCTATCAGCATCCATGCCCTCGCCTCCATACCTGCGACATCATGCGCGGATAATACCTCTTTGATTGCTCACCGCGCACATGCTTCAAGGTTTTGCCTTCCATTCGAGCAAAGCAATGCTCATCACGAAGGTGGCAATGAACACGGCCGCAATGATCGCCATCGCCGGACTCCCGTTGTTGACGCTGTCTTCGCCGGGCTGCGAAATTGGCGTTTTCTCGACGTGTTGCTCTGCATCCATCTCATTGGGCATCTCTGTTTGGTTTACAAGGTCAATGAAGGCATCGGTCCGCAAACCGAGTTCAACCAAGCGGCCAACATGGCCAAGGGACTCAGCACTGACTTTGTCGGGTGTATCTTCCATTGTATGCCAGTAGCTTCCAAAGGAGTAAAATTTGGGCTCGCCGTAAACCGGGTCCATGATGTCGATGCTCGGAATACCCAACGCATGGGGATGTACATGATCGTCAAGCACCGGAACCACGACATCGTATTGGATGATGTCGCGGCCAAGTGTTCCATTGCAATCTTTGCTCTCGTTGACGAGGCCGAGTGCTGATCCGAGATCGACCAACCGGGCCTTCAGTGTATCGTTTCCAGGATTGATGTTTTGCAGTTGCAAGTCCGCATCGCCGACCATGTCAAGCAGCACAAAGGCATGCGTGGCGTTGATTTCGGATGCTGAGAGGTTCTCTGCCCAAGCCTCGGAACCCAGCGTGTAGTTATCGCCTTGGTCTTCTGCATCGTTCCAAAACAACACCACGTCATAGGTGAGGTTCATGCTTGGGATATGACGTGCGAGTTCGTAGAGGATTGCTGCACCACTTGCAGCATCGTTCGCACCAGGGACAGGGAGTGAACGATTGGTTTCGTTTTCGTCTCGGTCCGCTGCACCTCTTGAATCGTAATGCGCCGAGATCACCACTTGTCCGTCACTGTCGTTTGCTGTTGAAGCCCATCTCGCATGCAGGTTGGTGAGGTTCATGCCGTGTCGGTGGTGTTCAACCTCGGTAATGTCCCAGCCCGCTGGTTCAAGCAAACCCTTGATGTTGTCTCGGAACGCGAGCGAAGCATTGGAACCTGGCAATCTCGGTCCAAGGTCAACTTGCCATTGCACAGATTCATTGGCCAAGGTGCCGTTGAAGGTAAGTTCGTCGATCATGTCGCAGGGGCTGCTGCCATCGTCTGCCCAAGCATACGAGTTCCCCGAAGTTTCACCATGCACAGGGGCCATCAAGAAGAGCACCGTGAGAACGATTCCGAGCCGCAAGGTGCGGCTTTTGGACCGATGCATGATGATGCCTCCACCACGGACTCTTAAATACCTCCTTTCGTTTCGCTAATTTGGGAATCCGTCAAGCGATTCCACTCGGTGATTCACATGTCGGAACGGCGTTCTAGTTCAGCGATTTTCTTTATGCTCATCATGCTCTTTGCGAGCACCGCTCCTTTGGCCCTCGCCTCAGCATCCGATACCACCGATTCATCCGCCGAAACCGAACCGTACAATGCAGGCGGCATCATCATTGGAGATTTGGATGATTTCGACCCCAGTACGGGAAGTGAGTATTTGTTTATTCATGAGGATGAGCCCGTGGTTTCGGCTACCCAATTCATGCGACAAGCATGGATTGATGCGGGACGGCCTGGCGTTGAGGACATGGTGGTGGAACCTTCCATGGCCCGTTCAGTTGCAAGGGCATGTACGCCGCATTCGGTTGGTGATACGTTGACCGTCCCGACTTCTGGCGGCTCGATTTCCGCCTATGTCGCCAAGACCACAACCAGTGTCGCTTTCGTTGTGCAGAGCGGCCGCACCCTCTCTTCCACCGTTCTCAACAACCTCGCCAGTACATGGGATTCCACCATTTACCCCACCATGACGACCTACTACGGCAAGGATTACCAAGACGGTCGAGGCCTTGCTCCACCTGATGTCGACAACAATTGCCAAGTCCAGATCGTCATCTACGACATTGATGGCGCCTACAACACGGGCGGCTATTTCGCACCCTCGTTCTCCTCTTCGAGGGAGGCCGTGTTCGTTGACTATGCTGACATCACCCTGGCATGGGGCAAATCCATTCTCGCTCACGAATTGGAGCACCTCTTGCACAACGCCCTCGACCCCTATGAAAATCTCTGGATCGACGAAGGCAACGCCGATGTTGCGATTTATCTCTGCTTCGGAGCCGACTCCACCTTGCGTGGCCACGTCAATGCTTGGACAGGTTCCCCTGAACAGTCCGTACGGTGGTGGAACCAACGCATCGCAGACTACGGTGCGGGTTACATGTTCACCATGTACCTCGCAGAACACCTCGGCGGCGGCCCTGCCGTCCGCCAACTCGTTCAGGACACCGCAACAGGAGGGCGCGGTGTCGAGAACCTCCTCCTCTCTCCACAAAGTGGCCAGGTCGGTCTCCTCGGACGAACCATGAACGAAGCGTTCGCAAACTTCAGCATTGCAGCCACACTGGATTCCGATCAAGGTATCTACGGCTATCCAAACCTCGACCTTAGCCCCATTTGCAGCGGTTCAACGTTCTGCCGTGCTCAACCTACAGAGGTCAACAGCGATTGGAGTGGGCCGTGGTCTTCCACCGGAAACACGCTGGAAGGATGGGGCATCCGTTCCTTCCAGTTCACGCCTGGCAGTGCCTCTCCTGCTCCATTGACGTTGAGGCTCACGGCTGATAAGAGCCAGTTTGACGGTGTGATCGTCACCAAGGCATCCTCCGACGGATTGTGGAGTGTGACGGACCTCAATTTCGTCAACAATGTCGCTACGGGTTTGGTCCCCGGTTTCGGTAACCTCACCAACGAAGTTTGGGTCATCACATGGTACGCCAGTACGGTCGCAGATTGCGATTACACCTCGTGCGGTCCGTCCTATCCAACTGGAACGGTGGACATTGAGGCAGCACGCATCACTTCACCTGCAACGCTTTCGCTCAACAATACCGTGTTGGCTGACCGAGATGGAGACGGTATGGACGATACCGTGGAAATCAATTACGGGGTGTTGTCCAACGCCTTTTTTGAAGACCTTGATGTTGAAATTCATGTTCGCGACAATGCAGGGACCCTTGTTGACACCATCACCGACCGTGTAGAAGCCGGCGGAGGCGTTGAGGTTCCAGGTCAAGTGTACTTCACCGCACCTCTCAACGACCAGTATGCCTTTGAGATGGTCATGAAAGACATGCTTGGCGATGTGGTTGATACCCTTCAAACATCGCCGCAAGTGTTGAACAACATGAAACCAGTCGCCAACGGAACGGTGGCCCTTTCAGATGTCCAGACTTGGGAGAACATTCAGTTCCTCGGCAGTGGGTTTGATGCTTGGGGTCTTTCACTTGACAACAACAGTCTACCGTATCTTGACGCTCCCACCGCTTATGCTTGGGTGTTTGGTGACAACGAATCCTCCAATCTGAAATCCCCCTTGCGCTCCTACAACGCTGTCGGCGAGTACAACGCCACCCTTCGGGTGGAAGATCGCGGCGGCACCTGGTCGGATACACAAATTCATCCAATCAACGTGAGCGATGATACCGAACCGTTGCCAATCATCACGGTCAACAACATTGTCATCGAACAAGAAATGACCTTGCTCACCGGCCAACGCATCCTCTTTTCAGCGGGTCGAACCGTTGACAATGTACCCATCGATAACTTGGACTTCCAATGGGATTGGGGCGACGGCACATCCGATGGAGGGCTTGGTGTGTTTTCAGCACAGCACGAGTGGGGTGACATCGACGGTGAAAACACCACCTTCAATCTCACGCTCACCGTTTCGGACGGCATCAACACGGGTACCAAGGTGATCCTCGTTCACGTCAACAACCGTGTACCCGTTCAAATCTTTTCAGAGTCCATCACCACCATGACCTACACCTCCCTGGTGTTGCCCGATGTTTTCGTTGATGATGACGGTGTGTTGTCAACCTTTGATTGGAGTTTCCCCGACGGGGTTCGTGTGGGCTCGGGTACGCCGGTTCGAGGGGATGATTACTCCTCGATAACCAGCACGGAGGAGAATCCTATCGTCGCTTGGGACACGCCCGGAAACAAGACCGTCACCCTCACCGTAACCGACGATGACGGGAGTCAAGCGACCGCCGTTCTGAACGTGGTCGTCCTCAATCAAATCCCCGTCGCAACCTTTGATGTTCGCACATTGTCCTCTTCTGGCTCAAGAGACGTTGACTTTAGAGAAGAAGATGGCGAAGTTGATGTCGCCTATGTCTTTGATGGCCTCGAGAGCATGGATCCCGACGGCTTGGTTGGGGATTCGAGCGATATTGAGATTTGGAATTGGACCTTCTCGGACGGTACATTCGGCGACCGTCCTCAGGCAACCCACACGTTCACAACACCGGGCATCCACACGGTAACGCTGGTCGTGACCGACAAATTGGGCGAACAAAGTTTCCCCCGAACAATGACCGTTCGCGTAGCCAATCCGCTTCCGCTGATCGAAGTCCGCATCCTCGATGGATGGTTGGGTGGTGAATTGATCACCACCTCAACGGTCTTCCCCGAAGGGTCGGTTCCCGATGACTGGTCTCACACGTTCAACGAAGCGGGCGAGGTTGTCACGGCACCTCAACGCCTTCTCTACTTCGATTCTTCAGGGACTCGAGACGGCGACCGACAGTTCGAAGGAAAGTATGTGCCCTTCGAGACAGCCTCCCCCGAGTGGAACGGGCTTGTTCAATACACGTGGGATTTTGGTGATGCAACACCCTTGGTTCATGAGGCCAATCCATGGCATGCTTACACGCTGCCGGGCACATACACGGTTTCGCTCACCGTTCGTGATGGCTTTGGCACCGGTGATGTGAGTCGAGAAACCTTCACGGTCGTGGTGGACCATCCGCCAGAAGTTCTCGAGATTTTTGTGCCAGAGAGCATTTTTGCAGGCTCTTCGATTTCCTTTGATGCCGAAGTCTTCGACACGGAAGCAGGCTCGGAAATGGAAATTTATCGTGACTTGGATGTCGAAGATGGTTCAATCAGCGAGCGTGATGAGCGCATTTTGACCGAGTACAGCGTTCGTTGGGACTTTGACATCGAGGTTGACCTCAACGAAAACGGAGACCCTGCTGATGATTGGCTCACGCCCGTCCCAGGATCCACGGTTCGGACCATCAACACGTGGGAAGAAACCGGTTTCTACACCGTGTTGGTCGAAGTATGCGACGGCATGGGTCAGTGTGCGAGCATGACCGCGGACATCGAGGTCGTTCCCGAACCAGAAGGCCCGCCCTCGTTATCGGAGTTCAGTGCAGAGGAATGGAAGTCGTGGCTTGCTGATGCAGGTTCGGAACTGGCGACGTTCATGGCGCTCATCGTGGTCGCCTTGGTCCTTGGCTGGTTGGTTATGCGAGAGCCAAGCCAACTTGAAGAAGAAGCGAAAGAGGCAGCGGAGACCTACACCGACATTGAACACGTTGAATCCCAGGGCGGCCTCTTGGGCATGGATCATCACCAACCTCCACCTGCGCCAAAAATCCTGTCCAAAGATGAACGGCGCAGCGATGATAGCGGCTATGTCCGTCCCTTGCGACGCCGTTGAGTGAGAATGACCTAAAACCCCCTTGACAGACCTCCTCTTGGTGCTGACATGAGGTTGCGTTCGTTACTCCTCACGGTGGTGGTTCTCCTTCCGCTGCTTTCAAGCGGTGGCCCACTGCATCAACCTGTCCAAGCAGCATCGCAATGTCAAGGAGAGATCAGCACCACCCTTTGGAACACTACGGTTCAGCGCCATGCTCTTGTTCCGTTTTCGTTCGGCTTCATGCCGTTCAACGAAGATGGCAAGTGGGAGGACGATGGACCAGAACCTGCTTCCTCCACCGAGTTTGATCACGATCCTTCGCTTCATCCTGAGGATCCTTGGATGTACAATCCCTCTTGGCCACTGCCCACGCTCGAGCCACTTCAAACGAATCATTACATGACGATGCAAATCGGAAATGACAGCGCAGGAGCCCTCCGCTTCAATCTTTCAAGTGCTCATCGAACCACGTTTTGTGTGAACCTAAATACCGAAGCAAACAACCTCACCGAGCCTGTGAACGCCGACATTTACCTGCTCACCTCTCAGCAATACGACCGCTACGAAGAGGCCTATCGCATGATGCATGGTGGCTGGTGGTGGCAGGACATGGACCTCGCCGGAGGTGATTCGGATGTACTCAGCGACATTCCTCCTGAATGGCGGAGTTTCAACCCTCTTGGTTGGCAAACATATCGCGATGTCCACCAATATCAAGACCGTTCCGAAGCGACGTTTTCGCTGTCGCTCGATGGCCCTCAGGTCTACACATCGATGTTCGATGGCGATACCTGGGAGGATTTCTATCTCATCATCGACACATGGGACAACACCAACGATAACGACGCCGAAGCAAGCAATGCAGTCGTGTTGGCCGATGTGACGGTGATCACCGAGGAACGTTCGGTTCTGTTCCCGCCCTGGACCGTCCCTCTGTTCCTTCTCGGTGTGATCGTATCAGCGGTGGTTGTTCCGGTGGTGTTGAACAAGCGCTACATGGGTGCTGGAATTGACGGCGCTGAGGCATCAACCAAGGTATCGGTTCCCGTGCTTGAACAGGCATCAACAACACCTGCACATGCGCAGGAAGAAGAGGCGTAGATTCAGTATTCCATCAGTGCCCAAGCGTTCTTGAGGTCACGGATGTTCACCAGGCCCTTGGTTGAAAGTTTGAATTCCGAACGAAGGGTGGCATAAACCATCGCTTGACCGAGAACAGGGGCGTGCAGGCGGGCCCAGTCGCCGCCGTTGCCCAAAGCCATCAGGGCATAGGACAAACCAGCATCTTTCAGTTCGTGGCTGGCTTCAACGATTTGAAGGGCATCTTGGTGGTCGTTCACGGTCCCACAGAACTTGAACATCTGCTCGTCATTGGCGTGTTCTTTGACCATAGCGACCAATTCTTCAGCACTGGGAGTGGTCTGCGTGTCGTGAATGGAGGAGATGACCTTGACCTTCGAGGCGGAGGCGTTGTCCAGTAGGGAGGTGCGAGAGTCTCCATCGATCGAGAGTTCAAGGTCAACCGTGTTGACGCCTGAGTCGATGGCTTTGCCGAGAACCGTGTGGCGCTCTTCGTCGCTACCGGGATAAAATCCGCCTTCATCTTTCGGTCGTACGGTGAAGATCACCGGCAGCGGAATGCTCTCCTTGAGGGACTGGATGGCTTCATCAACATTGATGTCGTCCATGGAACGCTCTGGCCATTCGCTTTCAGGTGGCATGACGTGCTTGACTTCTCCGTTTTCGTCTTCAACGGGCTGCGCTTCAGGCCGCTTGAGGTAGAGGCGGTCAAACCGGACTTCAACAAAATCGGCGCCTGCCAAGTTTGCTCGAGCAGCTTCATCAGCCATTTCTTTCACCGTGGTACCTTCGAGCGATACGCACACTTTTGGTTCAGCCATGAAATGCCCACCTGCGACCTGTTCTTAACGCTCACGCTTCACGTTGTCGAATTGACGAATGAGAGATTTGCGTTTGGAGCAAGAGAAAAAGGGTCTTTCCAAATCGCCCTGTTCGCTCCTGTTCGGGATGCAAAAATGGTTCGCAATACGACGATTTTCTGTTGAGGGAGTAGGTATGTTTAATACCCCTCAACAGGAGTAAATCATGTAGGAGGAACGACACCAGTTCTGCACCCATTTCTTGGCCGCAGCACTCCGTTTTTACCTCTCGAGTTGATGCGACATGACCGATGAATACGATGCAGCCAGCATTCAAGTTCTCGAAGGACTTGAAGCGGTACGAAAACGACCAGGGATGTACCTTGGTGACCCTCACGACGGCTCTGCGCTGCACCACTGCATTTGGGAGGTCGTCGACAATTCGGTCGACGAACATCTCGCTGGCTACAACGACATCGTGGAAGTCACGCTGCACCCTGATCACTCCCTCTCGGTGCGCGACCATGGCCGTGGCATCCCTGTTGATTTGCATGATGAATTCGGCATCTCCGCAGCTGAAGTGATCATGACAAAACTCCACGCTGGGGGGAAATTCGACAACAGCTCCTACAAAGTGAGCGGAGGTTTGCACGGCGTCGGCGTCTCTGCAGTGAATGCTGTTTCGGAGTGGATGGAGGTTGAGATCCACCGTGGCGGAACGGTGTACAAGCAGCGCTTTGAAGCCGGCGTCCGCGTTTCAGACCTGGAAACCATCGGCACATGCGACGATACGGGCACCATCATCTCGTTCAAACCCGACCGAGGCATCTTCACCAATATTCTTGAATTCAACTTCGATGAAATCGACAACCGATTGAAAGAAACATCGTTTCTCAACGCTGGACTGAAAATCCTCATCAACGATGCACGTCAAGAAGAGGTGCATACGGTTGAACATCATTATGAAGGCGGTATTTCCGAATTCGTCAAACAGATCAACGCCCGCCGAGAAACACTCCATCCCGAGCCGATTTTGATCTCAGGCGAGAAAGAAATCGAGAAGGGTCCGGTGACGGTTGAACTTGCCCTTCAATGGTCCGATGCCTTCAGCGAGAACATTCTCTGCTACACGAACATCATCCGAAACAAGGACGGAGGGACGCACATGTCCGGCTTGCGAACCGCCTTGACCAGTTGTGTGAACGGCTATGCGAAAAAG
>MDTE01179843.1_pt1 | contig 28444 bp, 13 predicted proteins | sample 811231 | NCBI WGS metagenome assembly MDTE01 (sample SAMN05326651, study PRJNA326480) | marine metagenome | isolation source: seawater | place: Indian Ocean: Red Sea | collected 2010 | reverse complement strand
CTTGCAAAAAATACAAAGGTACTATATACTGGAAGAAGTGAATATCATGAATGAAACACGATTCTAAATCTCAAATCCAACCGATCACAACAGACCCAATTACAGGAGAGTATAAGTTAACAATACCTGAGTGGATGATTAACGAGTATGGTTGGTATGAGGGAATGAATCTTGAATGGTTTATTGATATCGATGGCATCCACATACTCGAAGAGGAAGAATGAAAACTTATCACATCTATTTGCAGGACAGGTGTTTATTTAAGAATTTGAATGAAGAAGAATTTGATATTGTATGGAATAAATTATATACATCATATTGGAAAGAGGAGATAACCTACTCAGTAATTTCGGAAACCCCTACCAAAGTCTTTGAAGAGAGTTCTTATTGACAATATAGATAATTTGAGTTAGAATGAAATTGTAATTACAACATATTATGGCGAAAGGATTTACAGTTAAAGCAAAGTCACCAAAGAAGAAGGCAGCAACAGTTCCAGAATTTGATTATGTCAAGGCAAAGGAGATGATAAAAGGTAAAACAGTTGTATTCTGTTTACCTGGTCGAGGAGTCTCATATACATTTCTCAAAAGTTTTGTATCATTATGTTTTGATTTGGTACAGTCTGGTGCAAGTATCCAAATCAGTCAGGACTATTCATCAATGGTTAATTTTGCCCGATGTAAATGTCTTGGAGCAAATGTTTTAAGAGGTGCAGATCAGCTACCTTGGGATGGAAAGTTAAAATATGACTATCAACTCTGGATTGATTCTGATATTGTATTCAACGTTGAGAAGTTTTATCAGATTCTATTGATGGATCAAGATATTGCAGCAGGTTGGTATTGTACAGAAGATGGAAAGACAACATCGGTTGCACATTGGTTAGAAGAAGAGGATTTCCGCACAAATGGCGGTGTAATGAATCATGAAACAATTGAAAGTATAAGTAAAAGAAAGAAACCATTCACAGTTGATTATACTGGTTTTGGTTGGTTATTAATCAAGCACGGAGTTTTTGAGCACAAAGGAATGCCTTATCCTTGGTTTGCTCCAAAGATGCAGGTGTTTGAGTCAGGTGAAGTGCAAGACATGTGTGGTGAAGATGTTTCATTCTGTCTTGATGCAAAAGAGGCAGGATTCGAGATCTGGTGTGATCCTCGTGTTCGTGTCGGACATGAGAAGACAAGAGTGATATGATGGCAGTTATTACGATACTTGTGATTATATTCATACTTGTTTTAATGCTACAGTATTATAATCCACATCACTAACATGGGACATGGTTTTACAGTTGTCTTCTGGACAGCACTTGGACTTTTCGCTCTTTACCAATGGGAAAACCGCAAGAAGAAAAAAAAGTAGATCGTTACAACATTCTACGCAAAGGCAAGGTCATTTTCTGGAATGTATCTGAGTCAGAACTCTTTGACATTATGGAGGATCTTGCAGTTGAGTGTTACTATAATAAGACACTCACATCACAAGACATTACTTATGAACCTTATATTGAGGAACCACTAAATGGCTAGAAAAACAGGAATTATGGGCACTGCTTATGATACAGAAGCAAGACCCAAAAAAACTCGTCAAGGTCGGGGAAAACACTCGAAATATTCAGCGACCTCTCGTAACTCGGCTCGTAAGAGATATCGAGGTCAGGGTAGATGAACGAGATTCAAAGAACAGCAAGTCGAATTCGGACTCGATATATTGCTCTTGCTGCTTTGATTACATCTGGAATTACTTTCAGTTCTGGATTAATCGTTTTTTTGTATATGAAGAGTCCAGCTTTTGAGAATCAATTGTTAGGGCAGGTCATGAAACATATGGATTGGATTATTGCTGACGAGTTTGAGAAACAAATCAAGCAATTAAAACCAAGACCTGTTCCTGATCCAAATGATCCGAATAAATGGTTTTGGGATTATGTTGAAGAAAGAAATAAAAGAATGATTGAAGAACAAACCAATTGGTATAAAGATTAATGTCAACCTTAATTACGAATCTACCCTCTTATGAGGTATGGGTAAGAAAAGAGTACTTGACCGACCATAAGAGTGGTCATGGTGAATTTGTGAAAGGAGTATGGGTATCTGCAAAGAGCATACCAGGTCGTGCTTTTTACTTTGAGACTTATCTACCCGAATATGCTGCAATGTTTGATAAGTTGCCCATATCCGCTTTTCTCTCGTCACCTGAGATACCCGATCCTGATATGACTCTTCATAATTTACAGTTTTGGAACTGTATGGACTATGGAGTCATTGCAGTACAGAAGCAATTTATCGGTTCAATGCACTATGAAGTGTATACAAGGGACTTTGGGAATCAAACAGGCACTTATATTTGCACTTTAGACAATTATCATGCTGATGTAGATGCTGTTGACTACTCAACAAGTGAACAACCTGCCGAACATAAGTCACATAATCTATTAGAACTTGATAATGGACAGTTTTGTCTCTATCCAAACAATAGAATGAGGATATATGACAACAGTATTACTCCAGAAACACCAAAAGTGCCTGATTTTAAGGTTTCAACAGTGTACTATCAGGTTGAAAACGGTCATGATCGTGATGGATTGGGTTCAGAAGAGAATTATTTTTGGAAAACAGCAAAAGAACGTAGTGAAATTGAAGAAAATACAGAAAGAAAACCATTTGATCCAGAAACTGAACCAGAATTAGGATGAAACACGTAAAAAATGCCCATATGGGCACTCATTTACTCGTTGAAGTGTATAATGTACCCTTTGATAAGTTAAATGATGCAAAAAAAATCGAGCAAGTGTGCGTTGATGCTTGTAAAATTGAAGGTGTACAGGTATTAAACGTTCACACACACCAATTTGACCCTTATGGAGTTACTTGCAATCTATCTTTAGGTGAAAGTCACCTTTCTTGCCATACTTGGCCAGAAAAAAATTGTGTTGCATTTGATATTTTTACTTGTGGATCGAAAAATCCACGTTGTGTTGCCTTTTGGGTGCTTCAATATTTTGATACTGATGATTATGTAATGAATGATTATGCAAGATAGGGTATAAATAAATCTAAAAGCATTAATAATGGCGATTTTACGCAAATCTAGAGCATTTAAGGACATCAGTTTATCTTTTTCACCTCATCCAGTGACAAAAGATCTTCCTGTGCTTGTAAATGAGAGAGCAATCTCAAGATCTGTGAGAAATCTCGTTGAAACAATACCAACAGAGAGGTTTTTTGAGTCAAATTTAGGTACAGATGTGCGTGATTCTCTCTTTGAGAACTTTTCACGATCAACTGTTATGATTATTGAAGATCAGATACGTGAAGTCGTGTCAAATTATGAACCAAGAGTCAATAATGTTGGAATAAAAGTCAATGCACAACCAGATTTAAATAATTTTGAGGTGAGAGTCTTTTTTGATATTGTTGGATTACCATTTCCAACTCAATCATTCTCCTTTTTATTAGAACCAACGAGATAATATGCCATATACACAGTTTACAAGTCTAGATTTCGATGAAATCAAGGTACAAATCAAAGATTTTCTTAGAGCGAACTCAAACTTCACTGATTTTGATTTTGAGGGTTCTAATTTTTCAGTTTTAATTGATACTTTAGCATATAACACTTATATAAACTCATTTAATGCTAATTTAGTTGCAAATGAATCATTTTTAGACTCCGCAACAATTCGTGAAAATGTAGTTTCACTTGCCAGAAATATTGGTTATGTACCACGCTCAAAAACCGCTGCAAGAGCGACAATCAACATATCCGATGTAAATCTAGGACCAACAACTGATGCCACTCCAAACTTCATAACCCTTCAATCTGGACTTATTTGTGTTGGTAGTTCTGAGAACACAACATATCGATTTTCTACATCAGATAATATCTCATCTTCTAGAGTCATAGACATAGGTGGTAATTCATTTGCACAATTTGATGATCCAATCACTGTTTATGAAGGAACATACTTAACAAGAGTGTATGTTGTAAATAACTCGGTAGACCAAAGGTTTATAATTGATAGTCCAAATATTGATAGCTCAACTTTAAGAGTATTTGTTTCAGGCACTGCTGATGCTGGTCTTGGAAGACAATATCGTATGGTAGATAATATATTAAACATTGATAAAAACTCAGAAATATTCCTTGCACAAGAAGTTCAAGACGAAAAATATGAAATTTTATTTGGTGATGGTTTGTTTGGTAGAAAATTAGAAAATAATGCAATAATTACTGCAAGATATATTGTTACTGATGGAGAGACTGGAAATGGTGCATCAAATTTTAGTTTTCAAGGAACATTTACTAAAAGTGATGGAACTCTATTTACTCCATCAGATAATATAACTGTTACCACTGTTACAACCGCTTCTAATGGTGCTGAAGTTGAAGATGTGTCGTCTATTAAGTATTTTGCTCCTAGACTCTACTCAGCACAATATAGAGCAGTTACACCAAGAGATTACGAAGCTATAATTCGTGATATTTTTCCTCAAACTGAGTCAGTTGCAGTCATAGGTGGAGAAGAATTAAATCCACCTGAATTTGGAAAAGTTAAAATTAGTATCAAACCTAAAAATGGTACTTATGTGTCGGATTTTGACAAAACACAAATTAAGAATAAATTGAAGAGTTACGCTGTAGCTGGTATAAATTCAGAAATTATTGATCTTAAGATACTATATGTAGAGTTGGATACAACTGTGTATTATAATCCATCACAGATTTCTTCAGATGCAAATTTAAAGACTAGAATAATAGATTCATTAAATCAATACGGAAACAATATTGAAATAAACAAATTTGGTGGAAGATTTAAGTATAGTAAATTAAGTACTTTAATTGACAGAGTTGATAATGGAATTACATCAAATATTACTAAAGTAATTATTAGAAGGGATCTAAAAGCATTATTAAATCAATTTGCACAATATGAGTTATGTTTTGGTAATCAATTTTTTATAAATCCTGCTGGATTTAATATAAAGAGCACTGGGTTTACCATTTCAGGATCATCACAAGTTTCATACTTAACAGATATCCCGAATAAAGATGCTGCTGGTAATTTAGATGGTAGTATGAAAGGAACAATTGGTGTAGTTTATAAAAATGAAAAGAATGAGCAAACCGTTTTAGTTAAAGAGGCAGGTATTGTTGATTATAAAAAAGGTGAAATAATACTTAATACTATTAATTTTTCATCTACAAACTCTCAAAATAATATTATTGAAATTCAAGCATTCCCTGAATCAAATGATGTTGTTGGACTAAAAGATTTATACCTTAATTTTGCTGTTTCTAAAAGCACAATAAATACGGTTAAGGACGTTATTGCTTCTGGAGAAGATGTATCAGGTATTATATTTACAAGAGATTATTATACCTCTAGCTACTCAAATGGAGATTTAGAGAGGAAATAATTTATGTCACAAATTGACAAAAGAATAAAAGTTAACACGATTATTGAAAATCAGTTACCAGAATTTATCACGGCTGATTTTCCTAACGCAACTGAATTTTTTAAACAATATTACTTATCACAAGAATTTCAAGGCGGTCCTGTTGATTTAATTTCTAATTTTGATCAATATTTAAAATCAGATAATTTAGTTCCAGAAGTAATTCATGGTGAGACAATTCTACCTGTACATTTTTTAAGTCCCTCTCAAGTAAAAGCATCTGATAAGACAATAGAAGTACTTAGTACGAAAGGATTTCCTGATGAATATGGATTAATTAAAATAGGTAATGAAATTATTACTTATGAGGGAAAAGATGCTACTAAAACTGAGGCTGTCACAACTAGTGGTGTTAATGTAGTAAGATTTACAACAACCATAGCTGGAATAAACACGACTAAAATTGCTGTAAATGACATTGTAACATTATCTTCAGTTCAGGATCCAGATGATACTATTTTAATTACAAATAATACAAGAGTTACTAATATCGGTTTCCAAAGTGTAGAAGTTGATAAAATTATCACTGCAACTCATCCACAAGAACCTGTTACAACCTTGAACCCAGTGGTGGGTCAATATACATTTACACATGAAAGATTTTTCTTTACTGAATGTGTTAGAGGTTTTAGTGGAGTCACAGGATATAATGTTGGAGTATCATCATCACTTCTTGAAGTTAATCGTGAAAAATTAATATTTGAAGATACAGATGCTACTGATCATGAATCAGGAGCGACAGTTACAAACTTATCAGTTTTATTTTTACAAGAATTTTTTAAAAAATTAAAAAAGACATTTTTACCAGGATTTGATAATAATGAATTTGCATCAAACTTAGACGTAGGAAATTTTGTTAAATTTTCTCGATCATTTTATCAATCTAAAGGTATTGAAGAATCAATACGAATATTATTTAAGGTATTATACGGTGTAGAATCTAAAGTTTTAGATTTAGAGGGTAATTTAGTAAAACCTTCAGATGCTGAGTTCATAAGAAGAGAGGTTATCATTACTGATCTAATTACACCTAATAGTAACCCTCAAAATTTAGTAGGACAAACAATATATAAATCAAATGATCTTAACACAAATGCATCAATATCTGAAGTTGAAATACTTCAAAGAGAAGGTAAAAGTTATTACAAAATATCTTTATTCATAGGTTTTAGTGATCGTGATTTAATAGAGGGTGTATTTACAATACCAGGTAAAACAAAAGTTTTAACTGATACTCCTGCAGGATCTTCTATTATATCAGTTGACTCTACAGTCGGATTTGGAACCACTGGTACTCTTATAAGTGGTCAAAATTTAATAAATTATACATCAAAATCAATAAATCAATTCTTTGGTTGCACTGGAATTAATATTGGTATTGGAACAGCTCATGATATTAGAGATAATGAAACAATATTTGGATATGAAAATGGTGATTTATCAAAAAGGGTTGATTTAAGAATCACTGGAGTATTATCAGAATTTGAATCTGTCAGTGACATAAATTTAGTAAATGAAGGAGAGTTGATATTTGTAAAAAATGTAGGTGAAAAAATACAGAATGATAATAGCTCATATAAGGAAAAATTTGCAAATTCTTGGAAATATAATACAAGTTCAAGATTTCAAGTCGATATTTCAGGATCAACTTTTACATTAAAAACTGATATTGACAAATCTAAACTGAAGACAGGTGATAGATTTCAAATTTTAAGAAGAAACGAACAAGTTGTTGAAAAAGTTGGTATAGTAAGTGAAATTACCCCAAGTCTTGGTCAGTTTACTGCATCGGGCGTAGCTGGGTTCGTTCAAGATCCAAATGAATCTTATGATATTCGTAGAGTAATTGAAACAGCATCAAGCACTGGTGTTGAAATAGAAACTGGAAACGATACATTAATATCTGATGTTTTAAATGTATATACAGATTCAGATATTGATGGATATGTAGCATCTAATTCACTACCCAGTTATAATATTACATCTAAAAAAGTTTCTGCTGCAACATCTTCTTTAAGTTTTGAGGGGTATAATTCTTTAACTGAAACATATAGTTTTATTGATTTTCCATTAGAAGTAGGTGAAAATTTACAATTTATTCAGGGTGATGCAGTAGTTTATAGTCCTGAAACGGAAGTTATATCTGGTTTGGAATCAGGAAGAACATATTATGTTGATCCTATAATTGTTCAGAATCAAAATATAACAAAACTTGCTCTATATGAATCATTAAGTCAAGTCGGTGGTGCAAGCACAGCACAAATTGGGATAGGAACTACTACATCTATAGATCACAATTTTATTTTACAGACACAAGGTAATAAAAAACTATATGTTGATAAAATTTTAAGAAGAATTCCTTTATCTCAAAATTTATTTGTATCTTCTAAACATGAAACACCAGTTAATGATATAGGTATATTAAGAGATGGTGTTCAGATAAGATCACCAATTTCCGATGATAATATTTACTACGGACCTCTTGAAAAGATTGATGTATTTAATACAGGTGATGGTTATGATGTATTAAACCCTCCCGTAATAGAAGTTGAAAATTTAACTGGAAATCCAGCTTTGGTTGAACCAGTAATAAAAGGAACTGTAAAAGAGATCCTTGTAGATCCTCAAAATTTTGATATTGAAGCAGTTGATAGTATTTCATTATCTGGAGGTAATGGATCAGGATGTAAATTACAACCAGTCGTGGGTAATAGATTTAGAACGATTGAATTTGATAGTAGAGATATATTTTTTGGAGGTGGTATAGACACTACTGAAGAAACTATTACATTTAAAAAAGAACATAATCTTGAAAACGGGCAACTAGTTTACTATAACAGCAACGGTAACGAACCAATTACCACTGGAAATGCATTTGATGGTTCACAAGCTATTACAGGTGCATTATCAGATGGTGATCCATATTTTGTTAGAGTAATTAATTCATCAACAGTTAGAATATTTAATACAGCATCTGACGCACTTTTTAGTGAAAATAATGCAGTCGGAGTTAATACTGTTGGATTAGCAACAGATACAGTATTCGGTGGTACTCATAAATTTAGAACTGAAAATGTCAATACTTTATTTTCAGTGAAGGTTATTAATCCTGGTGAAGGATACACTTATCGAAAATTAAGAGTTGATCCAACTGGTATATCAACATCATATGATACGATTAATTTTGTAAATCATGGATTTGAAAGTGGAGAAATAGTTAATTATTCATCTGATACTGTAATAGGGGGATTAAGCACATCCACATCATATATTATTAAAAAAATCGATGACGATTCCTTTAAACTAGCGAATGCTGGTGTTGGTGGAACATCAACCTTAGATTATGACCGAAATAAATTTGTTAATTTGACATCTGTTGGTGCAGGATATCATGTATTTAAGTATCCAGATATAACAATTGATATAAACGTTTCTTATGCTTCAACTGTCACTGGTAATATTAATTTAACACCAATTATTACAGGTGAAATTATCGACACATATCTTTATGATAAGGGAAGTGATTATGGATCAAAAATACTAAATCATCAAATTAAACCTAAAATTAATATTCTCAATGGATCAAGTGCTGCAGTAAAACCGATTGTGGTTGATGGGAGAATTGAAGAAGTAGTTGTCGTTAATAAAGGAAAAAATTATAATTCTTTACCTGATATAGAAATATCTGATAATTTCGGAACTGGTGCAATAGTTAGACCAGTTACTGAAAATGGTAAAATTATTGATACGATTGTAATAAATTCTGGTATAGGTTATAGTAGTTTTTCAACAACAGCAAGAGTAAAACCAAGAGGGTTGAATGCTAATTTAAATGGAAGAGTAAGATCATTAACTGTAAATGGTACAAGATTTGGTGATTTTAGTCTTACTCCAAGAGAAGATTTTTTAACTTTTGGTGTATTTGGATATTCTCAAAATATCGCAAATTCACTTGAAAATTCTTTTGATATCAAAGATAATGGTGAATTTGATAAAATAACAAAACATTCACCAATTATTGGATGGGCATATGATGGAAATCCAATATATGGACCTTTTGGTTACTCTGATCCAGATAATATAAATTCTGATCTCAAAATAATTGAATCCTCTTACATTTTAAATGATACTAACCTTGTTAATAGACCAAGTGGATTTGCACCAGGTTTCTTTATCGATGATTATTATTTTAATGAGTCTGGTGATTTAGATATTCATAATGGTAGATTTGGAAAAACTCCTGAATTTCCTAACGGAGTATACGCTTATTTTGCCACTGTAGAGTTAGGAGCTACCACAAACCAAATAGAATCAAAATATCCATATTTCATAGGTAAAAGTTTTAGATCTCCATTAATTGAAGATAATTTATCAATGAATCATGATTTTGATTTTAATAATTCTAATTTATTAAGAAATACATTTCCTCATAATGTAGATGAAAAATTTGGTGATAATGATTTTATTATTGAATCTAATGAGGCACTAAGGCAATCAACACAGGTGCTATCGGTTACTCAGGGGGGAATTGATAACCTTGTTATTTTAGATGGAGGAACAGGATATAGAATAGGGGATGTAACAAATTTTGACAGTCAAGAAACAAGTGGATCTGGTTTTAGTGCGGAAGTTAGTGAAATAGTTGGTGTTGATATTAGTAGATTAGATACTTCACTGGAACGTTTTGAGGATACAATTTTTACATGGAAGAATAATAACGAAGTAATTGCGACATATCAACCATTCATGGAATTTGATAATCTAAATTCAGCATTAATATCAGGACTTAGCACTACAATTGTTAATTTGGCAGGATCTTTTAATATTGGAGTTAAAACTGATAGAGTCGGTTTATCACGGTCAATGACCGCATCTACAAGTTCTAATATTGTAGATATTGTTGTAACTAAAATTCCAAATACAATATCTGTTGGTGGATCAATAAGAGTTGGATCAGGAAATACAACAGATACTGAAGTTCTAAAAGTTTTGGAATTATTTAATGAACGAAGAACAATACGTGCTTTGAGAAATACTGGTATTGCTCATACACTTGGATCTCATATTGACTTTCTTAATACTTCAATTAATATACCAGTTAAAACTAAAAAATTTGATTCAAAGGTAAATGATATTGTATATTTTAATGGTAAACAGTCAGTTGGTGTAGGAACAACAGCTGGTGGTGGTATTAGTGTTGATTATTGGATAGGTAATGTCAAAGAAAATTTATCAATCCCAACAAGGACTATACATATTCCAAATCATCCTTTTAAAACTGGTCAAAAAGTATCATTAAATAAAAAAACTGGATCTGCTAAATTTGGAGTTTCTGATAATGGAGAGGTGCAAACTTTTCAAATACCACTAAGTGGTCAATCCATGGATCTTTACATTATTGATAAAGGTAAAAATTTTGTTGGATTGTTAACAACCAAAGTTGGTATCGGAAGTACAAGTGAAGGGTTATTTTTCCACTCCAATGGAACACAAACAGGAATTGGATCAGGATTGTATAATTTAAGTTCTAAATTTAATCAAATTACTGGAGATATAGACAAAGTAATAACTACAGTTGAAACAAATGTTGCTGCAGCAGACACTACAACTCACGGATTACAGAATGGTGATATAGTAAAAATGAATGTTGTACCAAACCTTGCAGTTGGTATTGGAACAACTACACCGATTGCAGTTAAATTCAATTCAGAATATCAAAAATTACTTTTGAATTCAATTACGTTTAATGCGTCTGATGTTGAAGCAAATCGTATTGATGTTGATAATCATGGATTAGTAACAGGTGATAAAGTATTTTATCAAGGATCTGCAACAGGTTTAAGTGTTGGATCATATTTTGTTAATAGAATTAATAATAGATATTTTCAATTAGCAGAAACTTCAAATGATTTATATACAACTCCACCAAAAATAGTATCAATAACTGCTAATACTGGTGGTGCAAATCAATCAGTATCTTTGATTAATCCTAAAATTACATCATATAAAAATTCTAAGTTAAGTTTTAATTTATCAGATTCATCATTATCTGGATATCAATTTAAAGTATTTTACGATAATAGTTTAACTAATGAATATCTTAGTTCTCAAGACACATCAAACTTCAATTTATCTTCTTTAGGAACTCCTGGTAATGTTGGTGCTGCCTTAACAGTTAATTTTTCATCATCAACACCACAAACTTTATATTATGGAGTAACGAAAGGTGGTTATATAAGCACATCAGATACTGATGTAATACGTGCTAATGAAATTGTTTTTGTAGATAGTGTATATTCAGGTGTATATAATATATCAGGAGTTACAACTAATAAATTTAATATATCACCTAAAGTACCAGAACTTACAACTTATTTAAGCACTGATTGTGAGAAATTAGAATACTCAACAAAATCCCCCAATGTTAAAGGAAAAATTAAAAACTTTAAGATATTATCATCAGGATTTAATTATAAAAAATTACCTAAATTCAAGTCAGTAATAAGTGTAGAGGGTACCAATGCAAACATTGTCCCAGAATCAAAAACAATAGGTAGAATTAACGATGTTAGAATTATAGACATTGGTTATGAATATTCTTCTGATAAAACATTAAGTCCAGAAGCTCAAGTTGCACCCGTTCTTGAAATTGATGACCTTGATACAGTAAAATCTGTTGACATTATCAGTGGTGGTATTGACTATATTAATGCACCTGATTTGCTTATTTTTAATCCAGTAACAAATACTATTGTTGACAACTCATCATTAGTTGCAATCGCCCCAAGTCAAACTGTATCAAGTGTTAAAGTATTAGCACCTGTATCAGGATTAGATTCTATAAATCATCAAATTATTGCAATTAATAATTCAAATGGTGTAGGCATCAATTCAATAATATCAAGTAATTCTGGAATGGTAACTTGTTTTCTTGAAACACCATTTAATGGTTTTGTTGATCCTCAACCCTTTGCAATAGGCGATGAAATATTTGTTGAGGGAATACAATTACTCGGTGATCTTGGAATAGGTAATACACAAGGGGGAATTTCCACAGTCACATCAACAGGAGATGGATTTAATTCAGAAAATTATAACTTTAAATTCTTTAAGGTTGAGGATTACATATCAGGTGTAGAAGCAATTCTTAAATTTAATTTATCAGGGTTGACAACTAATCCTGGTATTGCAAAAACTTTTCAATCAGGTTATGCCACCATAATTAATAAAAATAAATATCCCGACATAAGACCTGTACAAACTAGAGGTGAATTTGAGTTAAATGAACTATTATCAATAGGTAATAATTTAACTGATTTAAGGATTGTTGAAATAAGAGATGATTATATAAAAGTAGATGGTAAATTCAATCTTAAGATAAATGATCGAATTACAGGTAAAGTTAGCGGTATTACAGCAACTGTTAGCAAAATAAATGGAAATAGAGCTAAATTCAAAGTTGATTTTTCTAATAGGAAAGAGTATGGGTGGTTAGATGATATAGGAAAATTAAATACAGATTATCAAGTCATACCTGATAATGATTATTATCAAAATTTATCATACACAGTAAAGAGTACAGTCGAGTGGGAAAAATTTGTCAATCCATTGAATAGATTAATTCATCCTGCAGGATTAAAAAATTTTTCAGATACTTCTATTGAATCACAGGTAAAAGTAGGTGTTGGAACAACTGCAAAGACAAATGACACAATAACTCTTGATGTATTAAACATTCTTGAATTGAATGATTCACAAAGAGTGGATGCAATTAATAATTTTGACTATGCAAGAGATTTTGATTCTAGAACTAATAAATCTAAATTTTTAGAATTATCAACTAAAAAATTAGCAGATTTTACAAGGTGTAAATCAAATAGAGTGCTTATTCATGATGATATTAGTAATAATTTTTCTAATACAGGTAATAAAGCAAATGATACATTGATAGAGACTCTATCAGAAGATTATGGAAATTATTTAATACAAATTGTCGATCCCGATACATTTGATATTCAATTCTCAGAATTAGTTGTTTTAACAAACGAGTTAGATGCATTTTTACTTGAAAAATCAACTGATTTTACTACATTAAAATTAGGTGATTTCTCTACAGAAATTCTTGAAACTGGAGTGAAAAATTTAATATTTGATCCAACAGAGAAATTTACAAAAGATCATGATATAAAAATATTAAAGATTGACTTCAATACTGACTTAGTAGGTATAGGCACAGAATCAATCGGAAATATTGATTTAACAGGTGTTGTAAGCACCGCATCTACTGCAACTACGTCAACTATTGTAGAATTTCCTAAGACAGATTTTAATGGATTATATGCAAATATTTTTGTGCAAGATAATTCTACAAAAGAAATTAATTATAATGAAATAATTCTTGATTTTGATGGTGTCAAACCTACAATGTCTCAAGCATATTTTGACACTAAGAAAGGATTAAGTAATAGTGCAGTGGGTATTATCACAGCAAAATTTGAAAACAATCTTATTAAATTGCAATGTGAAAATAACAGTGCTAACAATTTAGATATTAGAGCAAATATTGTAGGATTAGGAACTACAACTACTGGAATTGGTACTTACAGATATTCAGTATTAGGTCAACCTCCTGGTGCTGAAAGAAGTGCAAGATTAGAGTCAGGTTTTATTACTGGAACTGGAAGTGCCATAACATACAATACAATTAGTAAAAATTTAGACAGCACTGTAAAATCGTTAGTAAGAGTTTCATGTGGAAACACTTCCGCAATTCATCAGTTAGTAACAATCAGAGATGATGATGATGTCCTTACTGTGCAATATCCATTTGTATCAGTAGGATCTACATCTGGTATTGGTACATTTGGTGGAGAGATATCTGGCAATGATATAAATTTAAGATTCTATCCAGATTCTGAATTTAATTCTTTAATCAAAATTCAATCTTTCAATCAAATTTTTTACACTGAAAATGATTTCAACAATACTCCTCCTAACTTAAATTATGGACCAGTTACACAACAATTATTTTTAACAGCTTATGATGGAAAAGATGGTAAAAGATCTGATAAAAAAATATTTAATTTAACTCATGAGGGTGTTCCAATATACACAAAAACTTTTGATCCTACAAACACAGGTATTTTAGATAAAACAACTGGTATATTCAATATCCCAGATCATTTCTTCAGTAATAAAGAGGAATTAGTTTACTCTCCAGAAACAACTTTTGTTGGAACATCAGCTACCGCTGTATCAATCGGATCTACGACGAATATGGCAGGTATTGTTACAACAATTCTTCCATCAACAGTATTTGCAAAAGTAATAAACAAAGATAGTTTCCAATTAGTTACAAGACCTGAGTATATTAATTCTGGCAATGTAGTTACTTTTACTGGAACTGGTTCAGGTAATTCCCATAAAATTTCTATGGCCAAGCAATTGACGAAAACAATGATTGGTTTAGATGGTGTTGTACAACAACCAATTACGTTCACAAGAATTACACATAGATTAGATGGAAATATCGGTATAGCTCAAACTCAATTTGTATTAAGTGGAATAAGTTCAATTCAACCATCAGATGTTTTGAAGATAGATGAAGAGTATATGACAATAACTGAAGTTGGACTCTCAAGTATATCAAATGGATTGATAAATGATGCAACTGACGTAGCACTTGGAATTGCAACTTTACCTACTGTAAGAGTTGAAAGAGGTCAATTAGGAATATCAGCTTCAACTCATGCCGATAATGCACTTGTTAAAGTTCACAGAGGAACATTTAATATTGTAGATAGTAAGGTAATTTTCACTGAACCTCCAAAAGGAAATACCAGATCAAGAAGAAATCTTAGTAATTTACCTTTTGTTAAAGCAGATTTTAGCGGTAGAACCTTTTTAAGAAGTAATTACACAACAAATATGTTGTTTGATGATATATCTGATTCATTCACAGGTATTGGAAAAACTTACTCTTTGACTGTTGGTGGAGCAAATACATCTTCAGGTATAGGAATTGGAAATGGAGTGGTATTCATAAACGGAGTTTTCCAAACACCTTTAACTACAAACAACGTTGGTAATAATTATGAAATTATTGCAGATACGACAGCAGGAATTTCAACCATACAATTTACAGGTATTACATCTGAAAATGGACAATTTATTATTTCAGAGGGTGATATCAATCAAAATCAAGTTCCAAGAGGAGGTTTAATTGTATCTCTCGGATCAACTGCTGGATTAGGTTATGCTCCATTACAAGGTGCAAAGGTAAAGGCATTTAAAAATGCTGCTGGTGGTTTAACAAGTATAGTGGGTATTGGAACATCTTCTGGATTTAATCTTGGTATTCAGACTGCAATTTACAGCAATACAACGGGAATCATAACAGTTACAACTAACGAAGTTCATGGTTTTGGATTAGAGAGACCAAATACAGTCAAATTGAAGAATTTAGAATTTAGTTGTGTTGGATATAGTGGAGTCACTACAACATTCTTCCAAGATCATGAACGACCATTATTTGTTGTTGGGATAGTCTCTGATAGAACATTTGAGGTGCAAGCAGGTCCTAGCACGATTGTTCATACCTATGTTGGTGGAGGTGTTGCTTACGAATTCTTTGAGGATCTAACATTTGGTTCGGGATATAGAGGTGGTTCAGTTGCAATAGGTGTTACAGATCAAGCGTACGTTCATAGATTTGTAAGTGCTGGTATTGGTTCAATAAGAAAAGGTAGTTTTGCAGGTCAACAGTTTACAGCAACTGACGCAGTATATACATCACATACAGGAGAACTTTTACTCACTATTCCTAATCATGGATTATCAACAAGCGATACTGTTGGTATTGTCAATGGTGGATTAGTATTCAAGTGCTCAAAAGATAATTTCTTCTCCAATCATCCATATCCAAGAGCAGTATCAAAAACGAGTTTCCCTAATTCAGATCCTGTTTCTGGAATACAAACAGCAATTATTTCAGTGACCACAGACACAATACTACTAAACGTTGGTGCTGGTGGTGGTGGTGGAACAGGTGCAGAAATTTCTGCAATAGTTGGTGCTGGTGGTACACTTGCATTTACAATTGATAATCCAGGTTCAGGATATGTAAATCCTGAAATAATCATTCCCGAACCAAACTATGACAATTTACCTATAATAGGTGTGTCAAGACGTGCAGAAGGTGCAACAACTGATACTGGTTCTAATTTATTATTAGATGTTGAAGTGAGTGCAGCAGCAACAACAGTTGGAATAGGATCTACATTATTTGAGATTAAAAAATTTAAGGTTGCAAGAGATGGACATTCATTTAAGGTAGGAGATAAATTTAAACCAATTGGTTTAGTAACTGCATCACATCTATCAAAACCAATAAATGAATTTGAGTTAGAAGTTATTGAAATATTTAATGATAAATTTTCTTCTTGGCAATTTGGTGAAATTGATTTTATTGATAGTATTAAAAATTTACAAGATGGATCAAGAACAAGATTCCCATTGTATTTTAACGGACAATTGCTTAGTTTCCAGAAAGATCCTAGTATTGTAGATTCTGATGAAATAGACTTAGATGCTGTTTTACTTATCTTTGTCAATGGTGTATTACAAAAACCAGGTGAATCATATTTCTTTAACGAGGGTGGAACAACCTTTATATTTAAAGAAGCTCCAACTGGAGAAACTTTTCCTGGTGCTAATGATAATGATAAAGTAGATATTTTCTTCTATAAAGGTGAAGAAGGTGTAGACGTAGATATTGTAGATATTCAGGAAAGTGTCAAAATTGGTGATGACCTTCGTGTAATGAAGTCACCATTGACAAACACTGTTGGTTTAACAACTACTCAAACAAATGAAAGAGTGATAAAGCAAATAGTAAATGCAAATACACTTGAAACTGACATCTATTCAGGAAAAGGGGTAGATGAAACAAATAAAAAACCAATAAGATGGACAAAACAAAAAACTGATATTAGAATAGGTAATGAAATTATAAGTAAAGCAAGAGGATCAATTGAACCACAAATATATCCAACTGCTAAAATTATTGGTAATGTTACATCTTCATCTGGAATTGGTCCAGATGGTGGAATATTTGTTGACAACGCAAATTCTTTCTTCTACGAGAAAGGTAATCATATTGAGGCAACAAGACATGTAGAATCTTTATCAGCAATTAAATATGATCTAACAATAAATCAAGTTGATGCACTTTTAACTTCTGGTACAATAAACGTGGGGGCATCAGCAACTGCTATCGTTTCTGCTGCTGGAACCATCTCAATTGATGTTACAAATGTAGGATCTGGATACTTATCAGCACCAAGTATTTCAATACGTCCACCAATTGGTTCTGGAACCACAACTGGTATTGGATCAACAGCATTTGCTACAACTACTATTACAAACGGTTCTGTCAGTGGTACATCACTTACCGCTGTTGGTTTTGGTTATGACCAATCAAATCCTCCAGAAGTTATTATAGAATTACCTCCATTCCAAACGGAAAAAATTACATCTATTAGTAATTTTCAAGGTTTTTCTGGAATCATTACAGGTATTGCACCAACTACTAATGGTGGACAGACTGCAATTAAGTTCTTCTTTAGGGCAGAAAAAGCAGGAACAAACACAAATGATTTGGAAGTTGGATATCCAATACTAATATCTGATACAAGAGTCGGAAATGGAGTTATATCTGTAGATACTCATAACTCATCTATTGTTGGTATAGGAACTACCTTCTTAGATAATATTTACATTGTACATGCTAGAAATACTCAAGGTAATGAAAATGGTGAAATTATTTGTAATGTAAAAAATGGTTCAGCATTAAGTGGTATAACCACCACTGGATTCTACAATGTGACAACTGTAGGATTGACTACATCATTGGGTCGATTAAGTTGGGGTAGATTATATAATGCTTCAAGAGATTCTTCACCTGTTTCAATAGGTGTTACTGGATTAACTGTCAATAGTGGATTGACAAGCTTCCCAACTATTCAACGTAAGCATTATACTACAAGTTCTCTGAAGGGTCTTAGATCATCAGGATCTATAAGAGTATTTGGACTTTGATTAAATAACCACTATAAATAAAAAGAAAAGTAAAATTTTAAGATGTCGGCTATTGTTACTGACCAATTTAGAATTCTGAACGCAAATAATTTTGTTGAATCAGTAGAAAATACAAATAATTCGTACTATGTTTACGTAGGTTTACCAAATCCTAAAGGTGCTGGTACTCTTGTGGGTTATGGTAGATCTGGAGATTGGGATACTGATACTCCCTCTCCAACTGATAGTTTTGCATATAGACTTCATTCTGGAGACACAATGATGTATGGAAAAAAAGTCTCGTCTGCAAATATTAGAAGAATAATACGAAGAATTGACTGGGTTGCAGGAACTAGATATGATATCTATAGAGATGATTACAGTCCTACTAATCAAAGTGCTGTAGAAAAGGCAAATCGTTTATATGATGCGAAATATTATGTCCTTAACTCAGACTTTAAAGTCTATATTTGTATTGATAATGGTTCCACAGGATCAAATCCAGCTGGAAACGTATCACAAGATGAACCAACATTTACAGATTTAGAACCATCAGCAGCAGGTAGTAGTGGTGATGGTTTTATATGGAAATATCTATTCACTGTTTCTCCTAGTGATATTGTTAAATTTGACTCAACAGAATTTATTACTGTCCCAAACAATTGGTCAACAAGCACCGATTCTCAAATAGTGGCAGTCAGAGAAAACGGAGATTCAAGCGTAAACGAAAATCAAATCAAACATGTTTACATAGAAAAATCTGGAGATGGTTATAATAATGGTTTGAGTCAAGAAGTTGATATAATAGGAGATGGCACTGGAGCAAAAGCAAGAGTTGATGTCGTAAACAGTAAAATTACAAATGTTACAGTAAGTGCTGGTGGTAAGGGTTATAGTTATGCATTAGTTGATTTAGCAACACTTCAACCAGCTGGTGGGGTTCCTAACGCAGCTAAGTTAGTGCCAATTATTCCACCTTCACTAGGTCATGGGCATGATCTTTATAAAGAGTTAGGTACAGATAGAGTTATCGTTTATGCTAGATTTGATGAATCTACAAAAGATTTCCCAATCGATACAAAATTTTCTCAGGTTGGTATTGTTAAGAATCCAACAAAAGTTGGAACCTCAGTAACTTATACTGATAGCACTTTTTCTGCATTACAGGCAGTTAAATTTACCGATGAAGTGACAGGAACTCCACAAGTTGGTGAAGAGATTGTACAAGTCCTAGCATTCTCACCCAATCAAGGTAGAGAAGCAACAGCTTTCGTAGCATCTTATGATGAAGACACTAAAGTATTAAAATATTTTAGAGATAGATCATTATCATTTAATTCGACTACTTACGACCATACTGATTATACTGGAATATCTACTCAAGGTAGAATTTATCAATTCGAGACTGGTTCAACAATAGTAAATTCTATAAAAGGAAAAACTTCAGCATTTAGTGGTAAAATATCAATTGATTTTTCAGGTATTACTACTAACCCATCAGGTAATAAATTAATAAATTTAGGAACTAACTTTGTTTCTGGTTTATCTGATTCTGAGATAAATAAAGGGTCAGGAGAAATAATTTACCTAGATAATAGACCCGTGATTGTTAGAAACTCTCGTCAAAAAGAAGACATAAAAATTATTCTGGAATTTTAAGCAATGCCACAGAAGACTAATCTAAATATATCACCTTATTATGATGATTTTGATAAGGATAATAATTTCTACAAAGTTCTGTTTAGGCCAGGATATCCTGTACAGGCTAGAGAATTAACTGGGTTACAATCTATATTACAAAATCAAGTTGAATCTTTTGGAAAACACATGTTTAAAGAAGGTTCAATGGTTATACCAGGTGGTATTGAATATGATCCAACTTATTTTTCTGCAAAAGTAAATCCTAATCATTTAGGTATAGATGTATCAATATATTTAAACAATATTATATCAAACAATGAAGGAAAAGGAACCAGAGTAAGAGGTCAAAATTCAGGAATAGTCGCAACAATTAAGAATTTTATACTACCACCAGAAGAGGGAGTTGATGATATAACAATTTTTATTAAATATAACCAATCTGGAACGGATGGTGAGAGCACTGCTTTTCCAGACGGGGAAATTTTAATACTTGAAGAAAATGTCACTTATGGTAATACAACACTAACTGCAGAAGAAACTGTTTTAACTTTAGTTACTGAAGATGCAACAGCAACAGGATCAGCATTTGGAATTAATAAAGGAGTATATTTTATTAGAGGTTTGTTTATTGATGTTCCTACTTCATCAATAATTTTGGATCCGTATTCAAATAAACCATCATACAGGGTTGGATTAGAGATAATTGAAGATGTAGTAAATGCAAATGATGATTCTTCTCTTTATGATAATGCTAAAGGTTTTACTAATTTTGCTGCACCAGGTGCTGATAGATTTAAAGTTACAGTAAAATTAGCTAAAAAAGCTCTTCAAGATTATGATGATACTAATTTTGTTGAATTATTCAGAACAAACGAGGGTGTTACTAAAAAATTACAAGATGAAACAGTATATTCTGAAATTAAAAAATATTTTGCAAAAAGAACATTTGATGAATCTGGTAATTATGCTGTCACTCCTTTTACTGTTAATACTCAAAACTCATTAAATGATGAGGTTAATTCAGGTGGTCTATACACTGAAAATCAAGTAACAGATAAAGGAAACACACCTTCTGATGATTTAATGTGTGTAAAACTTTCTGCAGGTAAAGCGTACGTCAAAGGATTTGATGTTTATAAACCAAATACAACTGTTCTTGATATAGAAAAACCAAGAGACATCAAAACTGTGGATATGGCATCAATTCCATTTGATATGGGTAGTTTGCTTAAAGTTAATAATGTACAAGGAACTCCATTTATTAATATTGGTGGATCAAAAATTGAAGCTGGAAATAATAACAATGTTATAGATCTGCATAATGGACGCAAAGGTTCATCAAATGCTGCTGGTGGATTAAAGATAGGAGTAGCAAGAGTTTATTCATTCAGTTTAACAGATGCCTCGTATTCAGCAGATGAAACAAGTTGGGATCTATATCTTTTTGATATACAAACATATACAACATTAAGAGTTACAGCTCTTACAAATCCTGGAGGAAAAATAAAAGGAACTAGAGTAAGAGGTCTTGCAAGTGGAGCGATTGGTTATCTTGCAGAAAATGCAAATACTTCTGGTACAAATGAATTAAATTTATCACAAACAACAGGTGCATTTATAGAGGGTGAGCAAATAATTTTTAATGAGAAAGAAACAACTGAAAAAGTATCTATCAAAAATGGAACGCTTGCACAACCAGGAGTTATTTCATATAATATTGGAGATATAAAATCAGTTTTTCAATCTAAAGATAAAGTAGAAGCTACATTAGCATCTGATTTTAGTGCTGATGCAGTTCTTTTTGATCACGTATTACCTGGATTTTCAGTGTCAGATGAATTGAACATTACAGGTTCAAGTACTGCAAGTGTAAATGGTCGTAATTTTGCAAATACTGGTATAAAAACTGATACAATCATTGCTTATAATAATGATGCAGGAGAGGTTCCCCACTTTAACAAAATATCAAATATAAACTCAACTGGCACCACATTGACTCTAGCTTCAACCGAAGATGTATCAGGTGTATGTGAGGGATCTGTTTCTGGAGCTCAGCAATCTACCTTTAGAATTAAAGTAGCACAAGTATCAAACTATGGAAAATCATCTATTTTTACAAAATTACCTAAAAAATACATTTCAAATGTTGATACATCTAATTCTAATTTAATAATTAATAAACAAATACTTAATCAAAGTATAAGTGGCAATTCAATATCATTTTCATCGCAAGTTGGTTTGGCAGCGACTGTTGGTGTAACAAGTGTATTCTTTGAACCATTTGATGCTGAAAGATATTCAATCCATTATACTGATGGTACTGTAGAACCATTAACTTCAGATCAAGTTAATATTACAAACAGTGGAAATGATATAAGTTTTAATGGATTGTCAAAAGCAAGTGGTAATGCGACTGTAAATGTAACATTAAAAAAATTCGGTGCCACAAGTAAAACAAAAGATTACGTAAGAAGTCAATCTGTAGAAATAACTCGCACGTCTGGAGTGTCAAATCTCGAAAGTGGATTAACCACGAGTGATGCTTATGGAGTTAGAGTTGAAGATAAAGAAATATCTCTAAATGTGCCAGATGTTGTTAAAGTGATCGCTGTTCTTGAATCAAAAACAACGTCTACCCCTGTTTTAGATAAACTTAAATTTGTATCTGGATTGGCATTAAATACAAATGTTGTTATTGGTGAAAAGGTTGTTGGAAAAGATAGTCGTGCTATTGGTCAAGTTGTAAGCGTTCCAAATGCAACTGAAATTAATTTTGTATACCTAAATGCAAATACATTTACCATAGGAGAGGATATAATTTTCAAAGAATCTGGTATTGAAACTGTGTTGATGGATACTGAGAGTGGAAATTTTGTGAATAGAACAAATAATTATAATTTAGAAAAAGGACATAAAAATCAATATTGTGATTATTCTAAGATAGTTAGAAAAGCAAAAGTAGGAATTCCATCGAAAAAACTTCTAATTATTTTTGACAAATATCAAGTTGCAACTGGTAATGTTGGTGATTTATTTACTGTAAACTCATATACAAAAGAGAGATATTCAAAGGATATTCCGAGTATAAATGGATGTAGACTTTCAGACGTTCTTGATTTTAGACCAAGAGTATCTACTTTTGATCCTGACACAATAAGTGGATCTCCATTCGCATTTGATAATAGATCATTTGAGTCTACTTTGCCATTTGTAATAGCCCCAAATGAAAGTTCGTTATTTGGATATAGTTACTATTTACCTAGAATTGATAAATTGATTATCAATAGATTTGAGGAAGTTCAACTCATAAAAGGTGAATCAGATGATATACCTGTTCCTCCTACTGAACTAGGAGACTCAATGGAAATTGCAGAAATTGGATTACCAGCTTATCTTTTTGATACAGTTAATCATCCAATTATTACTCTTAAAGATAATAAGAGATATACTATGAGAGACATTGGTGCATTAGAAAGAAGAATAGAAACATTAGAAACAGTGACCTCATTGAATGCACTTGAATTATCCACACAAAGCATGCAAGTTAAAGATGCGGATGGATTGGATAGATTTAAGTCTGGTTTCTTTGTAAATAACTTTAAAGACAGGAGATTTATTAATTTCCATCCAGAAAAAGGATCAATATGTGATGTTGATGTAATAAAACAAGAATTAGTATGTGCAGTTGATAACTGGAATATAAATCCTGAGTTAGCATTAAATCCAGCTATTGATGTAACTAAATGCGATCCAAACTCAAATTTACAATTGTTAGATACAAATTGTAGAAAAACTGGTGATATGATTACTTTAGATTATGAAGAAGTAGATTGGATAGAAAATCCACATGCTACAGGAATTGAAAATGTTAATCCATTTAACGTCATAGTTTTCATGGGTGCAGTTGTATTAGACCCTCCATCTGACAACTGGACAAGGACAATTTATGTTGAAAACGTCAGACAAGAATCCACTGGAGCTAAATGGGCAGCAGTTGCTAATACAGTTTCATTAGGAACTAAATCAGAAGCAACTGGAGTTACAGAAGATACTGGTAAAGATATTGATGATCCAGATTCTGACTGGTATAGAGATAGAATAAAAATAATAAACGCACAATATCTAGAGACAGAAACATTCTTAACCACATATACTAATCAATTACAAGGTCCAAGTAAAGAATATGATTATGTTGAAAGTATAAAAGTAACAAGTGAAGTTGATCCTTATATGCGTTCTCGAAATGTATTTTTTAGTGCAAATGGATTAAAACCTCAAACAAAACATTATCATTATCTTGATAATGCTATTCCTGATATTGTACCTAAATTAGTCGAAATAAAAATGCAGAAAGGCACATTCAATGTGCTTGAAGATGTTAAAATTACAAAATCCTTCAACAAATCCGCTAAACCACTTACAATTGGATTTGCCAGAATACAAAAACCTAACCATAAATTTGGTGATACTTCAAGACCTGAAATTGGTGCTGGTTTAGGATCCCCTTCCGTTTCAGTCGAAACATACACTGTAGATCCATTCGATAGCACTAGACCTGCTCCATCAGATACATATTCTGCAACATCCAAATTATTAAATATTGATTGTATAGCATTAGCAAACATTGAAAAATATTATGGTTTCATAACAAAAGGTGCAAAAATAATTGGACAAGAGAGTGGAGCAGTTGCAAAAGTTACTAGTGTAGATTTAGTCAGTGATAATTGGGGAGATTTACTAGGTGCATTTTTCTTTAGAGATCCAAATACAACACCAGCACCTCCAGTTCTCTTTGAGACAGGATCAAAAACATTTAGAGTTACAGCTGCACCAGAGGGCACTGTGCCAGTTCCTGGCAGCACTGATCATGCTAGTGATGCATCTGGTGTATTCACTGCTACAGGTACCATAGAAACTCAAACTACAAACACTGTACAAGTAAGAAATCCACCACCACCATCTGGAACAAAACCTAGTGAAACAACCACAAAAACAAATCTGACATGGAAGGAAGAAGAAGGTGAGAAATTCCTTGCTCCTCATAGAGACCCACTCGCACAATCATTTACTGTTGACGAGACTGGTGCATTTTTAACTTCGTTTGATGTTTACTTTAAATCAATCGATCCGAAAGCAAAGTTATTTGTTGAATTAAGAGAAGTTGAATTAGGAACTCCTACTCAATATTTGGTACAAGATTATGCTCAATTATCAATTAATCCACAAACATATAATGATGGAAAACCGATTGAAACTTCCAATGACGCTTCAGTAGCAACAACTATTAAATTCCAGTCACCAATTTACTTAGAATCTGGTAAAGAATATGCTATTGTATTCTTATCTCCAGCATCAGACAAATATGAATTATTTGTTTCTACAATGGGTGAGAAAACAATAAAAACATCAAATTTACCAGATGCGGAAAATGTTGTTGTTTCTAAGCAGTACATTGGTGGTAGTTTATTTAAATCTCAAAACGGAACTATATGGACAGCGAGTCAGTTCCAAGATTTAACATTTAAATTAAGAAAAGCAAAATTCATCACAGGAGTTACAGGAACAACTACATTCTATAATACACCAATCGAACCTGGTAATGAAAATACTCAAAAAATTATAGATAATCCAATACGCTCACTACCTAGAAAATTAATTGTCAAAATTGATGGATCAGGCACTAAAACAAATGCTAAATTCCCAATAGGAAGAAAGGTCAGCACTGGTTTACCTTCTGATGCAGAAGACGTTAGTATAACTGGTATAGTTGAAGGTCAAGGAGCTCCTATTGCAACTCCTGAACTAATTGCAGGTGGGTCTGGATATTCATTTAGTAGTACAACTGCTGTCCCAACAATTTCTTTGACTGGAAATGGAAGTGGTGCTACGTGTAATATAACAGTATCTGGTGAAGTAGTTACAAATGTTGTAATAAATGGAGCAGGTACAGGATATCAAGTTGGTGATGTTTTAACTGTTGATAATACAAGCACAAAAGTAACTAGAGGTGCAGGATTTAAGTTTGTTGTTGCAGCAATCAATAGTCAATTTGATACTTTATATCTAACTGATGTAAATGGTGAAAAATTTAATAATAATGCAGATCTAATAGAATATGGAAGTAATAATAATAGTAGAACAGCTGTAGCTAATGTTAAAGTAAATGGTGACTCAACTGTAAATGGAGATCTTTATACTGGAAATGTATTTGAGGTTGTACAGTATAATCATGCTCATCATGGTGGTACAAATCAAATAAAAATAGAAGACGTAGATCCTGATACAGAAATAGTTGCTACCACATCAGATATAACAGCAGATGGTACAACAGTTTCAGTCTCTGATACTACACCTTTTACAAAATACTCTGGTATAACCACTGATAGAGGATTTGCTCTTTTTGATGGTGAACTTGTAAGGTATATTGTAGGAACTGGACAATTGACATTGACAAGAGGACAATTGAGCACAAAAGCAACATCACATGAATCTGGTACAAGCATTCAAACATATGAAGTGAATGGAATGCCATTAGTTGGTATTAATACAACTCATACTCTTCCTACAAATACGACTTTAAATAATGCATCAAATATTGATAATTATTACTTACAAGTAAATGTTGGCAATTTTGATGCCCAGAGAGTCAGCGGTAATAACCTTTTAAGTTTTACAAATGAAAAAGGATTTGGTGGAGATCAAGTAAAAATATCTCAAAATCATCAATTTAGTGCATTTACACCATATTTTAATGTCATAACACCTGGTACCAAAACGACAGTAAATTCAAGTGTTAGAACTATTAGTGGAACAAGTGCTAATGGAACAGAAATTTCATTCTTGGATCAGGGAATTACATCCGTAGCATTAAATGAAACTACTCATTTCCCAACTCCTAGATTGGTTGCATCAAAAGTAAATGAATCAACTAAGTTAAATACTTTACCTAAAAATAAGTCTCTCACATTGAATATTGATATGTTTACTAAAGATCCAAATTTATCTCCAGAACTTGATGTAAAAAATGCGACATTCAGTTTCCATCGAAATAAAATAAATAATCCAATTGGAATTGATAATTATTCAACTGATCAAAGAACAAATCAATTGGAGGACGATCCTCATGGGTCATCATTAGTCACTCAAGCAGTATTTCTTGAACAACCTGCAACATCACTTAAGGTACTAATTGGTGCAAGTGTTCCACCTGAAGCTGATTTCAGAGTATTTTACAGATTATTCAGTGCTGATTCTAGCGAAGTATCTCAAACTTATAGACCATTTCCTGGATATAAAAATATGAAAGATACAGATGGGGATGGTTTTGGTGATGATATAATTGATTTGAGTCAAAATGATGGTAGAGCAGACGCATATGTAACTCCAAGTTCAACTGGTAAGTTCTCTGAATATCAATTCTCAGTTGATGGTTTAGAACAATTCCATGGATTCGTTATTAAGGTAGTTATGATTTCAACAAATGAATCATATCCCGTCAGATTACAAGACTTTAGAGCAATTGCATTAGCGTAATGAAAACATTTCAACAATTTATGGAGCAAGTAACTCCAAAATATTATGATGAAAAACCTGTTACAATAGATGATGCTATTACAAATAGTGTTAGAGATTTAGGTAAAATTAAATCTAGTAATGAAAAGTTTAGAAAGGAAACTGGATTTAATCTTCCACTTCCTATTGCTAAGAAAAAAACTAAAGTAAAATCAGTATGATACCAGTAGAAGGACATAAAAATCTATTTCGTGATGAAAGAACTGGTGCTATCATAAATTGTGATACTAATTCTTATAAAAATTATATGTCTGATAAAATTAGAAATTCTGATAGAAAAACAGAGATGGAAAATATGAAAAAAGAAATTGAAGAACTTAAATTCATGCTGAAAGAACTATCATTAAAGATAACGTCATAGATAAATATAAATACTTTTTAGATCTGAATTGCTAACTAATAGATGGCAGATATCAAAGTCAGAGTAGGGCAACAAAATGCCACAAAAGTGATTTCATCACTGGCAGGCTCCTCAACTCTATCATTATCAGAATTAAGCGACGTAAATGCCTCCACTTTATCTAATGGAATGGTACTTGTATATAATGGTGTAACGAAAAAATTTGATGCGACATTAGAATTAACGCCAGGTGCAGCACAGAATTTAGACATCAACGGAGGAAATTTCTGAAATGGCTAGTATAATTAGAATCAAACGATCATCGGGTACAGCCAAACCTGGTAGTTTGAAT
>MDTE01189880.1_pt1 | contig 28445 bp, 23 predicted proteins | sample 811231 | NCBI WGS metagenome assembly MDTE01 (sample SAMN05326651, study PRJNA326480) | marine metagenome | isolation source: seawater | place: Indian Ocean: Red Sea | collected 2010 | reverse complement strand
TAATCTGGACGAACTAAATAATGTTTATTTCTTATAAACAAGTGTTTATAATTTTTTCCATCTTCAATATTTTCAAGATTTCTAATTTCAAAATTTTCATTTTTTAAAAGTTTTTTCTTTAATTCACCCCATTTTTCTTGATTAAATTCAATAATAAGAGAGTCAGATGATTTTAATTTCTTTTTAATATTTTGACAATGAGAAATTTCTTCAAGATTAAATTTATTTCCTAGCGCCTCCTCTATCGAATTAAAGATTCTAAAATTTTTTAATTCATCTAGAGGATTGATTGATTTAATTTTAAACATAATTAAAAATAAATTTTTTTGGTAGATTTAGTAAATTCGAATAAATCATTAAAATTAATTAAACTATAAATCTTTGATATGAATAATTTCTTTATGCGGTAGCCTGCATTTATTACCCCAGCTTGGAATTGTACAGTATGTTGGAATATTGCAATGTAAAGATACTACAAGAGCTTGAGTTTCGCAACCAAAGCATGCATCTGCATTTATAAGACTTTCCTCTAAGGATTCATATTTATCAAAATAAATTGGAAATTTAATATTAATATTTGATAAAAATTTTTTATATTTTTTTTCTTGCTCTGAAGGATGAATTCTTATTCTCAATTCTTCAATTTTTTCAATTGAAGAAATATGAGAAAGTTGCGATAATCGCATAAGTTTATTAAAAAAATAATTAAGAGCTTGTATTTCTCCTATCTCATTTCCTTCCCATTTTAATCTAATTGGTTCTGTAAAATAGAGAAGTTTTTTGGGGAGATATTTTTTTTTATATATATTTAAATCTTTTGAATTTTTTACTTTTTTCTTTATTTTTTCTAACCAAATATTTTCTAATTTCATGATTTCAATCTTAGGAAAATGTTGCTTAGCTTTTTCATATGAATAGTTATCTGAAACCCAAATTAAATCAGGCATAATTTTTTCTTTACCTCTTATAAATCTTTCATCATAATTAACCCAATGATCAATTACAGCTATAGATTTAATACTATATTTTTTAGCTATTTTTCTAGCTTTATGTTCTAGATTACTAGACCATCCAGTTCCAGTAATTAATAGATTGCATTTGCTAATAGAAATCTCAAGATCATTATTAATTCTTCTAATTTTGTACTTTTTAAAAATATTCTCCGCTGGCCCCTCAATAAAAAAATTTACTTTAGATAAGTATGGGACAAACCACTCTCTTATAAGAGTTGCAGCACCGGCATCATGGCAACATATAAGTATTTCTCCTTCTTTATAATCTTTTATTTTATCAAATGAAAACAAATTTTTTTGCATTATAATTTTTAAAAGTTAATCCTCAAATAATTTGTTCGAATTTAAGCGGTGTTCCTCTCTTAAGATTATATTTTGATTTTTTTCCTATCAATTTTTCGAGTAAATATGGATTTAATCCGTACCCTGGTCTTATTATCCTGAGATTACTTTTGTTGAAAACTTCGCCTTTTTTTATATTTTCAGCAACATATATTGATCTTCTGAAAACTAAATTTTGCTTCTCAGAATAATTCCTTTCATAAGAAATTTTTCCTAATGATTGCCATGCTCTTTTACTTTCTATGACAAGAGTTTTTAATTCATCAGGTTCAATAGAAAAATCGCTATCCACACCTTTATCTTTCCTTGATAAAGTAAGATGCTTTTCAATAACAGTTGATCCACAAGCAACTGAAGCAATAGCAGCTCCAATTCCCTCAGTATGATCCGATAAACCTACCTCACAATTAAAAAGTTTCCTCATATGATCAATTGTTTTTAAGTTACTTTCTTTTGGATCTGCTGGATAGCTACTTGTACACTTGAGTAAAATTAAATCTTTGCAGCCAGCATCTCTAGCAGTTTCTACAGCTTGCTCTAATTCAGTTAAGTTTGACATCCCAGTTGATATAATTAGGGGCTTGCCTGTAGATGCAGCCTCCTTAATTAAGGGTAAATGATTATTCTCAAAGCTTGCAATTTTATATGCTGGGGTATTAAGACTTTCTAAAAAATCTACTGCTTTTTCAGAAAAAGGCGTACTAAAACATATTATATTTTTTTCTTTTGCTATTTTGAATATTTCTTTGTGCCATTCCCAAGGTGTGTAGGCACTTTTATACAAATCATATAAATTTTTACCTGTCCAAATACTTTTTTTGTCTTTGATTAAAAAATCACCTTCTTTTATATCAAGTGTTAATGAGTCTGCTGTGTAAGTTTGAAGTTTTATTGCATGCGCACCAGCATCTGCGGCAGCTTCAACGATTCTTATTGCTCTTTCAAGATCTTGATTATGGTTCCCACTCATTTCAGCTATGATAAAAGGCTCAAAATCAAGTCCTATATTTTTTTTTGCTATATTTATTGGTTTTGAGATGGACATATTAATTTTTATTTTTTATAAAAAGTATTGTTATCAATTTTAGCTTTTTGTTTAAACAAAACCAAAAAAGTACTGTTTTATTTATAAACTCTAATATCTTTTTAAAGCAATATTTTGATAATTATTATTATATTTAAATTCAATTAAATTTTTATTTATCCAATTGAATAATTATATTGCAGAAGGAATTGGTAATTTCATCAATTCTTTCAGGATTTGAATAATAAAGATTACCAGGATGAGCATATTCATTTATTCTTTCGATAGAAAAGAGATTTTGCAAATCATAGTTATTTATTTTGTTGTTAATGATTTTGATATCATCTAAATCTATTTCTGGTATACCTATTAAATTATGAAATCCAGGCAAAAAAGCGAAACATAATTTTTTATGTTCAATAACTTCGTAAAGCAAAGAAGAGGTAATAGCAAATGTAATATTATATTTCTCAATTTTAAATTTAGGGGATAAGTCTAGTTCGCATCCATTTTTTAACAAGTAAATAAATAAAGGAATTAAAATCTCTTCTTTGAGAGAAACAGGATGTGGTCTATAAGCAAAACTATAATTACCATTTTTTACTTCCTTTATAAAAGTATGGATAATTTTCTTTTGATTAAGACATTTAAAATTAGAGTATTGAAATCCCTCTAAAAGTGTGGAGCCAATGAATATCAATTTCAAATGTTTTGATTTTTGGAATTCTAAATCTGAAGTTCTGAAATATTTAAATCTGAATTTAAAATTATTAAATAAAAAATAAAATGACTTATTAATAAAGTAATTAAAATATCTTTTAATTTGCCAATTTATTAACCTTTTAAAGAAAAATGGATGATAATTTTTTAGTGTATTTTTTTTGGACTCAGTTAATGATTTTCTGAAATATCTTAACCAATTTTTTCTTCTATCATCTATGTAAATAGAGTGTTCTGAGGAGTCTATTTCAGAATTGTATTTTTTTTCATAAGAATTATTTTTTATGTATTCAGAATACATTTTTTTTGAGAAGATTATACATTTACCTTTATTTGGGATTGATCCGAAAAATATAAGTTTGGAATTTATTTGTTTACTAGCTAGATTGAAAGAAATTCTCTCAACGTCAATTGAATTAAAGGAAATTGTGAATAAATTATTATCCTTATATTTAGTGATGATATTTTTTATTAATTTATAAACATAAACAAGTCTGGCTAATATATATTCTTTTTTTAAATATCCGTAACTTCTTTGAACAAATTCGTTTTCGATAATATCATTTACTTTATGATAGTTATCACTAATGCTTTGAATATTTTTCTCTATTTCAATTAGAGATTTTTTGTCGTTTGTTAAATCTTTTATATTTTTGAATTTAATATTTTTTAAATTTATTGTGTGAACTATTGTATTAGGTATTATTTTTTTATAATTTTCATTACTTATAATAACTAGATTAATTTTTTTTTTGAATGCTATTTTTTCAAAATTATTTAGCATCTCTTTGTGTCTGCTTTCATATATTAAAACCGTCCTTCTAAACATAATTTACTCAAAGGTGAAAATTTCAGCAAAGTTAAAAATCAATATAGTGTTAACAAGTTGAAGATGTCAATATACTCTTTTTTTATAATTAAATCTTAGAAAATTTTTTAAATTATTAAAAATTATTTTAAAAAATTTTTTAAAAAATACACTATAATTTAATTTAGTTTGTATTTGCTTAAACAGTAAAATTTAGTTTCTATGTATAGTGTACTTCTAATTGGTTTAGGAAATATATCTGTACATTATGATTTTATTAATTCTGAGGATAAGACACTTACTCATGCCAAGGCTTTTTCTGAAAATGATTCCTTTTATTTAATAGGAGGCGTTGATTTGGAAGAATCAAAAAGGAATTTTTTTGAATCAAAATATAAAGTAAAATCATTCTCAAGTATTGATGAAATTTTCTTAAGTTTAAAGCCTGATGTTATTGTGATCGCAACCCCCACAGATAAACACTATGAAACTTTTTTGAAAATTTTAAAAAATTTCCAACCTAAAGCTATTATTTGTGAAAAGCCAATTTCAAATCAATATAGTGAGTCTGTAGAAATTGTTAATTTATGCAAAAATAATAATATTAAATTAATCATAAATTATCCAAGATTAACTGAGCCTTCTCTTTTGAAAATTGAGGAAAATATTAGAAATAAAACATATGAACTTCCTTTAAAAGGAACGATTTGGTACTCAAAGGGTCTTTTAAACGGTGGTATACATTTTGTTAATTTAATAATGAGACTTTTTGGTAATGTTCAAGAATTTAAAATAACCGAAAAATGTATATATGATTATGATATCAAGAAATTTGCCCCATCATTTAAATTATGTTTTGAAGATGCTTCTATAGATTTTATATCTCTTGATAAGCAGGGATTATTTATTAATGAAATGAAATTTATTTTTTCCAATGGAATTTTGAATTATAGGAATTCTGGTAATATTGTTGAGTGGTTTAATGCAAACAAAAGAGAATTAATTTTTTCAGACAAAGTTTTAAATCATAATTCTCAAAAATTAAATACCGGTTTTCAAGATTTACAAAAATATTTTGTTTCAGATTTAGAAAAACTTTTTAAAAATGAGGCTAATTCTTTATGCCAAATTGACTTAGCTTTAAATACTGAAAAATTGTTAAAATCAATTTATGATTTAAATAACTCATAAATGACAAATTTAGCTATTGACGGTTTTGAACCAGTAATTAATTATAAATTTCCTAAATACAACCCAATTGGCAATGAAGAGATAAATCATGTTGTTGAAGTTATGCGGTCTGGTGTGCTCTCAGGTTTTATTGCTCGAGGCAATAAAGAATTCTATGGGGGTCCAAAAGTAATAGAACTAGAGTCGCAATGTGAGAAAATGTTTGGTGTTAAACATGCTATCAGCGTAAATTCATGGACTTCAGGCTTAGTTTGTGCTGTAGGTGCATTAAATATTGAACCTGGAGATGAAATAATTGTTTCACCATGGACCATGTGTGCATCTGCGACTGCAATACTTCATTGGAATGCAATTCCTCGATTTGTTGATATTGAGAGTGATACATTTTGTATTAATCCAGATTTAATTGAAGAAAGTATTAATGAAAGAACTAAAGCAATAATGTCTGTTGATATAGGAGGTCATCCAGCAAATATAAATAAGATAAATGGAATAGCAAAAAAATATAATTTAAAAGTGATATCAGATACAGCGCAATCCCCTTTAGCCTATGATGGAAATTCTATGGCAGGAACTTCTAGTGATATTGGTGGTTTTAGTCTAAATTTTCACAAACATATTAATACAGGAGAGGGTGGAATTCTAGTCACTAATTGCGATAAGTTGGCTCTTAGAATGAGATTAATTAGAAATCATGGTGAGGCTTGTGTAGAGGACTTGGGGGTTGAAAATATAGCAAATATGATTGGACATAATTTTAGACTTGGAGAAATTGAAAGTGCTATAGCAATTGAACAATTAAAAAAGTTAAATTATTTAGTTGATCAGAAAAGAAAATATGCAAAGCAATTATCCAAGGGACTTAGTGATTTGCCTGGAATTATTCTTCCAAAAATAAGAAAAGATTGTACTCATTCATTTTATTTATATAAAATGCAAGTCATTCCAGAAATCACGAAGAAATCAAGAAATGATATTTTTAAAGCTTTACAAGCAGAAGGTGTGCCAGGGTTAATGAATAAATTTGTTAATTTACATCTCTTACCCATGTATCAGAAAAAAATAGCTTACGGAACTAAAGGATTTCCCTGGAAATCTGATTTTTGTACAACTAATCCAAATTATAAGAAAGGCTCATTACCTGTTGCAGAATATTTACAAGAAAAATCATTTCTTGGAATTCAAATGTGTATGTATGAATTTGATGAAAGCAGAGTTGATGATATTATCAAATCATTTAGAAAAGTTTGGAAATACCTTCTTAAATTGCTTTAAAAGCTTTAATCCTGATATCAATAGTATACGATCTAATAATTTAAAATTTGGTGTAATTTTTCTGCTCTTATCCAATCCTCTTCAGTGTCAATATCTTGCACTCTCCATCTAGGAATTATTAGCGGTAATCCATTTTGAAAAAAGCCTTCATCACTAAGCCATTTATCTTTTTTAGCCATATAAAACTGTCCAGCATCATGAAAAATTGACTCTAAATCTTGACTCCTCTTATGATAATTTTCAGGGAACAACATTTCAGTATGGCCTTCCTTATTTATTCGAAAAGATCTTTGAATTGGGTATTCAAAGGAAGTAACTGTGAATAAGTATTGCAGAAAGTTACTATTAACAATTTTTTTTAATCCTAAATTTAAATCATTTGATGTTGTAAATGGAGAAGTTGCGTAAAGGCAACAAACAATATTTGGTTCAATACCATTAGTCATCATCCATTCAATAGAATGTTTGATTACTTCTTGTGTTGATGAGTAATCACCTGAGATTTCCTTAGGCCTTAAAAAAGGTACCTCAGCACCTTCATTAAGAGAGATATTTGCAATTTCTTTATCGTCAGTACTAACCAGAATTTTCTTGAATATTCCAGATTTAATGGCTGATTTAATAGACCAAGAAATCATAGGTTTATTTCTGAAATTTTTTATATTCTTCTTGGGAATTCTCTTGCTTCCCCCTCTTGCTGGAATAATACATACATTCATAATCATAAACCTAAGACAGCATTCAATGCTTTTTGGGTGATATATTTTTGATCCCTAATTTTTAGAGTAGGAAATATGGGCAAAGATAAAGATTTTGAAGAATATTCTTCAGAACTTGGAAAGTCTCCTTTTTTAAAGCCAAGATCTCTATAGTAAGGTTGTAAATGAACAGGATAATAATGTAACTGCACCCCAATATTTGCTTCTCTTAAATAACTAAAAATATCATGGTATTTTTTTGAATTTATTTTTTGGAATTGTGCTATGGCTAAATGATATGAAGAAGAACAATTTTTAGGGATTTTCTGCATTGAAATAGAGCTATGCTTAAATTCTTTTTCATAATAGTCAAAAATCTTTTTCCTTTTTTTTATAATTTCATCTAATCTTGATAATTGACTTAGGCCTAAAGCCGCCTGAATATCAGTAATTCTATAATTAAATCCTAACTCTTGTTGTTCGTAGTACCAATCACCTGGTGAATTAAATTTGAAATCTTTTTTTAACTTTGTTATTCCATGACTTCTTAATTTCAACATCCTTTCAGCTAGAGAAATATCATTCGTTGTGGCTATACCACCTTCCCCAGTAGTTATTATTTTTACAGGATGAAAACTAAAAATTGTGATTTTGCTGTGTCTGCAACTTCCAATAGGTTCATTATTATATTTTCCACCTATTGCATGGCTAGCATCTTCAATAATTTTAAATCCATATTTCTCCGATAGTGATCCTAAACCATCCATATCACAAGATACCCCTCCTAAATGAACCGGTACAATTATTTTGGGTAATTTCTTCTTAAGATTTGCGATTTTTAATTTAGATTCAAGGAAATTTAGATCTATAAGACCTGTATCTTTATTTATATCAATGAAGTCGACATTTGCTCCGCAATATCTAGCACAGTTTGCAGAAGCAACAAATGTAATTGGGGAAGTCCATAGTTCATCATTTTCCTGCAAATTTAATGCTTTACAAGCAATATGAAGAGCGCTTGTTGCGCTATTAACGGCAACAGAATATTTTGCCTGGATTTTATTACTAAATTCTTCTTGGAATTTGTCAATTCTTGGCCCTTGAGTTAGATAATCACTTTTTAACGCTCTTATTACACTAAAAATATCTTTTAAATTTATATATTGTTTTCCATAAGGAATAAAACCTCTAATTTTCGTTGACATATCTAATGAGGCTGGAAATTCCTATCTACATTTTCTATAATTAAATTTCTTATCTCTTCAACACTGAGAAAAGTATTTTGACTATTTGAAGCATAATTTATTCCTTTTTCAAATTCTGCATATTTAATATTTGAATTTTTATATTTATCATGTATTCTTCTGTCACTTGGAAGGATTGCATAAATATCTCCTAAATCTATAGTTGAGAAACTATCTGGGGCAGTGATCAATTCTTCATGAATTTTTTCTCCAGGCCTAAGTCCTACAATATTTTTTTTACAACTAGGACCAATTGCCTCTGCTAAATCAGTGATTTTATAGCTTGGTATTTTGGGTATAAAAATTTCACCGCCCATATTTCTATTTAAACATTTAAAAACCATTTCAACTCCTTTTTTTAATGTGATATTGAATCTAGTCATTTCGAGATCAGTAATTGGAAGAATACCTTTGACTTTTTCCTTTAAAAAGAATGGTATTACAGAACCTCTTGAGCCCATAACATTACCATATCTAACGACACTGAATTTTAGATCTCTGGAGCCACAAATATTATTAGCGGCAATAAATAGTTTGTCAGAGCAGAGTTTAGTTGCTCCATATAAATTAATCGGAGCAGCAGCTTTATCTGTACTTAGGGCAATAACATTTTTTACATCAGAATCAAGAGAAGCTTGAACAATATTTTCTGCTCCAAGAACATTCGTGTTTATAAATTCCATAGGATTATATTCGGCTGCAGGGACTTGCTTTAAGGCTGCTGCATGTACAACTATATTTATATTCTCAAGAGCCCTCTTTAAACGATCACTATCCCTAACATCTCCTAAAAAAAACCTTAATTGTGGGAATTTCTTAGCTGGGTACTTTTGTTGTAATTCCCATTGTTTTAATTCATCTCTACTATAGATCACAATTCTTGATATGTCGGGAAATCTGTTTAAAGTTTCTTCTAAAAACTTCTTACCAAAACTACCAGTTCCACCCGTTATCAATATCTTAGAATTTGAACTAATCATATTTTTTATTAGATATAAATGCTTTAAATTAAATTATATGAGATTAATTAATCCAGAGTCTAATTGTATGACACGATCGCAATAAGATAAAGTTTCAATTCTATGTGTAACCATAATAATTGTTTTATTTTTTTTAGCGTTAAAAACGCATTCTAATATTTTTGATTCAGTTTCCTTATCTAATGCACTTGTTGCCTCGTCTAAAATAATAATATCATTATTTTTATAAAGTGCTCTTGCGATACCGATCCTTTGACGCTGCCCTCCGCTTAATCTTGTGCCTCTTTCACCTACAATAGTTTCTAGACCCCTAGGTATTGATTTAACAAATTCATCAAGTTCTGCTTGTTTTATAACTTGCTTAATCTTTTTGTAATTAATATTTTCTTTTTTTTCATGAAATGCAATATTTTCAATTAGTGAAGAATCCTTTAAGAAAATATCTTGAGGTACATGTGATATCATCTTACGCCATTTAATTAAGTTATTTCTGTTTTTAAAAATATTTTTTTTATCTAAATAGATAGAGCCTTCAGTCGGGACTAACAAACCAATTAAAATATCAATTAAGGTACTTTTTCCGCTTCCAGTTTTACCAATAATGCCAATTTTCTCTCCTCTCTTTATTTGTAAGTCAATATTATTTAATATTTTCTTATCATCGTTTTTATAAGAAAAACTCAAATTTGAAATATGAATTTTGTCTTTTAAAGCTAATGTTGATAAATTTGCACTTGAATCTAACTTTTCATCCTCTTCAACTGGTAAATTTGTCATTTTTATAACTTCCAATACTGCATACTTATTAGAATTTATGAAGGCCCATGATGAGTAAACTTGCTGAATAGCTGGTAATAATCTTTGCCCTCCAAGAGCAAAAGTTCCTATTATTGGTAATGCATTAATCCTTGAGTTAAAAGATAAACTGTATGAAATAATCACCAAAATAGTCAAGGCAAGTCCTTCTATCGCATATCTTGGGAACCCAGCAATAAGCTTGCTACTGGCCATTTTATCCCTCATGACTGAATCAGCCCTTTTATAAATCCTCATAAATTCATTATGAGAATTATTTAAAGTAAGATCTCTTATTGAACCTAAACCCTCCATTAGAGCGCGTACTTGTTCTTCAGTTGCTTTAGTTACTAAAAGACTATTTATATCTAATTTGTTTTTAGTAAATTTAGCTAATAGAATATAGGCTGATATGAAAGTCAATAACAATATGAGTGAAATATTTAGATTTATAAATAACATTCCAGCAATTATTGATATAGAAATTATTAGTGCTGTAAAAAGCATTAGGGATAATTGAATAACATTAACTGCAAGGTTTATAAAAGATGTACTTGTTGAGATAACTTCGCTACTATTTTTATTTATTTGAAGCTCATAGGGCTGTTTTAAAGTTTTATAAAATGCCATACAACTTAAATCTGAGCCAATAGCCGCTGACAAGAAAAGATTTGATTTTAAATTTAATAATCTAGTTAATGAAGAGACCGCTATAGCAAATAAAAATAAAAGTGTAGCAGGTAGTAATAACTGATTTGCATCATTTATTCCGATCGATAATGCAAATGCTTTTAAAAAAGGTATCTCCCATAGATTATTGGCATTTGAGAGTATTGAAAGAAATGGGAAAATTGCTAATAGAGAAAAAACTTCAAAAAAGCCAGATATAAACATAAGAAAAAATAATTTAATAACTTGTCTTTTTCTCTTATTATTTAGTTTCTTCCAAATTATTATGAAAATATTAAAGATATCTTTATTAGTACCCATCAAAAAATGATAAATTAAAGTAAATAGTTAAAAAGAACCTTTTTTTATATGCTAACACGATAACTTTTTATTAAATATACAAATATTTAGATTCTTCAGATTTCCCTGAAAGTTCCATATTTATTTCTATAGAGGCTGAGCCTTAATTGTTCGATAATTGGTTGAAACCTATTGTAAAATCAAATGTAAAAACTAATTCTTAATAATTCTTTTGCATCTCTTGATTTAAAAAATCTTTTGCTCACTATCTGCTCCCACAATCAAAAGTATATTTAATACTCCATAAGAAATTTTATTGAATTTTAGATTTTATTTTTCTGAAAGCTTTATAATAGCTCTTCCTGCATAATCTGTAACCCACATCATATTTCTAAAACTTTTTTTATCCTCAAAATATTCATCTACTGCTTTTTGTGAGCCTTTCCAATGACCATAATCATCCACTAGAAGAATACCTTTATTTGATAATTTTGGATATAAAACCTCTAATTCTTTTTTTGTACTTTCATACCAATCGGTATCTAGTCTTAATAATGAAATTGATAATGGAAGATTTTTTTTATCTTCCAATGTTTTACTTACATCACCCTTTATAATTCTTGCGAATTTTTTTACATTTGCTTTTCTTAAATTTAATTCAACTTCTTCTACAGATGAATAGCACCAATCATTATGAGTATCCTTTTTATTCCTTTTGTATTTATCCTTAGCATTCACCCTCTTGGTATGATGTATATCTTCTTTAGTAGGTTCAGTCATTCCTTCAAAAGTATCAAACATCCAAACTTTTTTTTTGGATTTATATTCTTTTAATTTCAAAGCCATTGCAATTGAACATCCGCCTCTCCAAACACCGCACTCAACTATATCTCCTTGTAAATCATTCTCAACACAATATTTAACAGAAGAAATAGCAGCCCATAAACACTTTGGTGATATCATTGTTAATTTATTTCTTTTTTCGTTTCGGAGATTTAAAACATAATTAATTATTTCTCTATCAGCTTTGGTAGCTTCTCTGGGGTAGTAATAATCATCAGTTATTTTTTTTAACTCATAACCACGCTTTTTTAAAAAGTTTAGAAATATTTTTTTCATATAAATTCTTAATTTTCAAATATTTTAGAAGTATTATGTGATTATTTATTCCAAAAATATAACATAAAATCAATATTACAAATTCATGAATTTCATTAATATTAATGAAAAAATAATTCCTATCAAGAAAATCTTTTGCAAAGATAAATTAGTTTAAATAAATATATTAGTTTGTTTTTATTAACAAAATTAGATTAGTAATGAAAATTTTTATAAAAACACAAAAAAACGGATCAGCTGCAAATACATTCTTTGAGGGGATCATTAATAAATCTGAAAAAGATATCTATTTCCTTGACTTCAAAAATAAAAATATAATTTATTTTATAAAACTTGTAAAAAAAGTAAACTTTCTCATAAATAAAAAAAAATTTGACTTTACTATTATTAATGATTTTGGATTTGTTAAGAATTTACTTTTGTTATTATTTTTAAATAAAAAATCTTATAAATTTAAAATTTATACCACTTATTATCATCATATTTTTACCTTTAAAGAATGTTTTATTTATTTTCAATTTAATGAGTTATGGAAATTCTTTTCTCTTAAGTTTTACTACTTATTAGAAAAATTTATAAAAATAAAAAATATAAAATTTATTACTGTTTCAAATTTTACAAGGAAAAATATGATTAATAATTTTTCTGTAGATCCAAGAAAAATTATAGTAATTTGGAATCAAATTATGGATTTACAAATTATTAAAAAAATACCATTGCAAAAGATAGATCTAAAAAGTGAATCTTATATCTTAATTATTTCGACTTTAGTAATACGAAAAAATATTTTGCTTATTCAAAAATTAGCTAATATTTATGAAAAAAAAATAAAATTTGTATGTCCTTATCCTAAAAATATTTCCGAAAAAAGGAAATTAAATAAATTAATTAAAAATAATGTATGTATATTTCATAACTTAGATGATGAAAATCTTAAAGCACTTTATTTGAATGCTAGCTGTGTTTTAATTCCTTCTTTATACGAAGGACTTTCATTAATTCCTCTTGAATCTATAAATTTGTCAAAACCAATAATTATGAGTAATATTGAACCCCATTTGCATTGGCGTCTGCCCAAGAAGTTTTATTTTGATATAAATAATTTTGATGATATTCTAAAAAAATTAAATTTCTATTTAAATAAGGGAAATTCATTCGTTGATTATTCTACTTTTAAGGACTTCAAAGATACTTTTAGTTCAGCTATAGAAGAAAGGAAACAAGGTTTGAAATTGATATATAATACTCAAGATTATTAGATTGTATGTTTTTAGAGAATAAAAAATATATTTTATTGTTATGTCCTGTTTATGAACCCTATCAGTCTGGGGGAGCTCAATCTTTTCCATTAGTAGTTGAAGCGCTTTCTTCAAAATATAAACTTATAGTTTTGACAGAGTTCCATTCTCAAAAATCATTAATAGAAAAAAAAACAAATATTTTGATTTTAAGAATATTGCCTATTAGAGATAATTTTGGGAAAAAATCTCATATTTATTCAGTTTGCACATTTTTTCTTAGCTATTTTATTATTTATGCGATATCAATTGCTTTTATATTTCTTGGAGTTAAAACCTTTCATTTTACAAGATATTGTAGTTATTTTATTTCTCCTTTATTAGTCCTATTAAAGATATTAAATATAAATATTATTTATGATTGTAGAACAGAGGTTAACGAAGAACAAATTAACCAATTTTCATTTGCTTTTAAATATTGCAGTTATTTTTTGGCAAATTCTGAATCTGCTTATAATTCTTTGGTCAAATGTACTTTAAGCAAAATTCCTAAGAAGTTAATTATTAATCCTCTAAAATTAAAAGATCTAGATCTTCCTGAAAGATATAAAATTGGCAAAAGATTAATAATTGAGAATGAATATATTGTATGTATTGGGACTATTTCTAAAAGAAAGGCATCTTTGAAGATAATTCAAGCTTTTAAGAGAGCTACTAATGAAATGATCAAAAATACGAAAAATAAAGAAATATATATACCTAAATTACTATTCGTTGGAAGAAATGATTTAGGTAGCAAATTTATTAATATTATAAGGCATCTTGAAAACGTAGATTACATAGGTTCATTATCCCATGCAGAAACCTTAAAGATAATTAAATTATCTTTTGGTACTATTAACGCATCTATTTCTGAAGGAATTCCCAGGTCTTGCTTAGAATCTTTTTTTCTTAGAAAGCCTTGCTTAGTTCCTGCTTGTGTGCCAGAGTTTAAAAATTATTGCCCAGAAGTTTGTGTTAGTGTCACTAATAAGAAAGATTATTTAAATCTTATTGAATTAATAAAAATTTTGATTAATAATAAAGATTACATATTAAGAAAGAATGAGAAATACCCAATAAAAAATCATAATTATTCATATTTTGAATCTGAACTTTTAAAGTTTTACGATTATGCATTAGGTCAGAAAAACTAATATAAATTATGTATAAAATTTTGTTTATTGTAAATGATGATTCTTTTTTTGTTTCACATAGACTTCCTTTAGCAATAAATGCTCAAAAAGAGGGATTTGAAGTTCATATATTATCTGGTATTTCAAGTCAGAGTAGTGCAATTTATAATTATCAGTTCAAAGTTCATAAATTAAATTTTAAAAAAACTAGTGTAAATCCTACAAAATTTTGGAAAAGTTTGTGCAAAGTAATCAAGGTTTTGAAATCTATAAAGCCAGATGTTTTACACTTAATAACTGTTAAACCAATAATTTGGGGAGGTTTTGCATCAAAAATATTTAAACCAAAAGTTGTAATTGCATCTGTAACGGGACTTGGTCAGATTTATAGAGATAATAGATTTTCATCTTTTTTAATCAGAAAAATAATAGAAATAATGTATCGGATTGCTTATAGCGAAAAGTCTAATAAATTTTTTATTTTTCAAAATTCTCATGACAAAAGTTATATTAAGGAACTTTTAAAACTTCATAATGATAAAATTATCATGACAAAAGGGTCTGGGATATATTTGAATGAATATAAGTGTAAACCATTTCCAAAAGGGGAACCTGTTTTCCTCTTCGCATCAAGATTATTAAAAGCAAAAGGAGTACTAGACTTTATTGAAGCTTCTAGTTTTGTAAAAAATGCAAAATTTTTAATTGCTGGAAAATTTGATCCGTTTAATAGAGACTCTATAGATAAAAGAATACTTGATAAGTTTTTAGCTGATGGAAAAATTAAGTATTTGGGTTATATAGAAGATATATGCAATTTAATTAATCAATCTTCTGTGGTCGTTTTACCTTCATATTATGGCGAAGGTCTTCCTAAGATATTAATTGAAGCGGCAGCTTGTGGAAGACCAATTATCACAACAAACCTTCCTGGATGTAAAGATACAATTATCAATGGTAAATCTGGCTATTTTATTCCAGCTCAATCCCCTAAAAGTCTTGCGGATAAAATGAATATTTTTGTTAATTATCCTGAAAAAATAATATCTATGGGTAATGAATCAAGAAAGTTTGCTGAGAAAAAATTTGACATAAATGAAGTTATTAAAAAACATATGTTAGTTTACAAATCTTTTCTAAATTAGCTAATTAAAATATAAGATTTAATGAAAGCAAAAGAAAATCTTGACTGTCTTTTTATCTGCATTATTGACTTATTTTTTTCTAAAATTAAGCTTGCCTTTTCTTAGGGATAATTTTGCAGATATGCCAAATCATAGAAGTTTGCATAAATACTCTATCCCCTCTGGAGGGGGCATAATATTTGTAACAGTGGGAATTATTGGGATGATCCTTTCTGGTAATTATTCTGTTTTACTATGTTTCCCTCTCGCAATAGTAGGATTTTGGGATGATAAAGTTTCACTTAATGCCCTTTTTAGATATTTTATTCAGCTAATTACAGCATCATCAATTTTTTTCTTTAGTCCTATTGGTATACAGTTCTATCAAAGTCTAAGCCCTTTTTATCTATTAACTTTTTTTATTCTTTATTTGTTTTTATCAACTGCAATTATAAATTTTATAAATTTCATGGATGGACTTGATGGCCTTGCAGGCTCTTGCATGGCTTTGATTATAGCCCTTTTTTGTATAATAGTTGATAATTCATTCTTACCCATACTTGGGGCGCTTTTGGGATTTCTAATTCTTAATTGGCCACCCGCAAAGGTCTTTATGGGTGATGCAGGGAGCACGTTCCTTGGAGCAATTTTTGTATTGCTTTTGCTTAATACCAATAGCTTGGAAAAAAGTTTTGCGCTTTTGTTTGTTGGAATGCCTCTTTTAGTTGACTCTTCGGTATGTGTAATTAGGAGGTTCTTAGATAGGCAAAAAGTATTTGAAGCTCATTCTCTACATCTTTTCCAAAGGTTACATAAAGCTGGTTGGTCCCACCGAAAAATAACTTCCATATATTTAATTTTCTCTATTTCAATAGCTTCAACCTATCTTATCTTTGGTATAAAATCCGCTTTAATTATTTCACTTTTAAATATTTTATTAGGATTATGGATTGATAAAAAGTATGCTGTGCCTTTTAAAATTTAGAGATTTAGACCCGAATTACTTAGGATTATTTATATTTTCAACCATCTGTTACTATTATTTTTAAGTTTTGAAAAATTAACTATATGTCAAATAATAGAGAAACAATTTTAGTTACAGGAGCAGCAGGCTTTATCGGCGCGGCAACAGTTAAGAAATTGATGGATGAAGGATATGATCTTTTGGGAGTTGATAATTTGAATGACTATTATGATGTAACTCTCAAAGAGAGAAGAATAATTGATATAAATAATTTCTCTAAAAAAAAGAAAGGCAAATGGAAATTTTATCAGTTATCTATTGAAGACCCTAAAGAATTAGATTATATTTTTAAGTCCAACAATATCAATATTGTAATAAATCTGGCTGCTCAAGCTGGTGTCAGATATTCACTAATTAATCCCGAATCTTACGTAAAAAGTAATATTCTTGGATTTCTGAATATATTAGAGTGTTGTAGGAAATATGGAGTTAAGAATTTAATATATGCATCAAGTAGTTCTGTTTATGGAGGAAATAAGAAACTCCCATATAAAGAATCAAATTCCGTAGACCATCCAGTTAGTTTTTATGCGGCGACAAAAAAATCAAATGAAGTTATGGCTCACTCCTTTGCTCATTTGTATGGTCTATCTATTACTGGATTAAGGTTTTTTACAGTTTATGGTCCATGGGGTAGACCAGATATGGCTCCAATAATTTTCTCTAAAGCTATTATGGAAGAAAAACCTCTAAAAGTTTTTAATTTTGGGAAAATGCAGAGAGATTTTACCTATATCGATGATGTTGTAGAAGGTATTTATAGATGTTGTATAAAACCTGCATCAAAAGATAAAAAATTTGACTATTTAAATCCAAATCCGTCGACTTCCTATGCTCCTCACAGAATATTTAATTTAGGTAATAATTCGACTATTGAATTACTATATTTTATTGAGTTGCTAGAGAAAAATTTAGGTAAGAAAGCTAATAAGATATTCGAACCTATGCAAAATGGAGATGTTGTAGAAACTTATGCAGATACTGAGCTTCTAAACAAATGGATTGGTTATAAATCAAAAGTTTCTATAGAAGAGGGGATTGAAAAATTTGCACGATGGTTTTTAGATTTTTATGAATATAATTTATGATAGATAAATTGTTTTTATAACATCAATAAATATTTTTCCTAAAAAGATCACCACTTCCAACGCTCCAAACATTGATATTATTTTTGATAGCTTCCTTAATATTTACTATTCCCCTTGTATCAAATAGCCAGGATGGAGAGCGCATATTTTTTGAAATTTCTGCCCAATTTAATGATTTAAATTTATCTGATTCAGTAAGAACAATAATAGCGTCTGCATTAATAGTTATTTCTAAAATGTCTTTATTAAAAGTCCAAGAATTTTCATTGAAAGAATAATCACTTGAATCTAGTCTTCCATTTAAGTCATTTTCTATTTGTTTGTAAGAAACCCTTTCATCAAATATAGCGAGTTTAGCTCCTTCAATAAGAAGTTCTTTGCATATGGTAATTGCAGCAGACTCTCTAGTATCGTTTGTATTCGCCTTAAATGCAAAGCCCAGAATACCAATTTTTTTTCCAGCAATTGTTCCAAATAGCTTTTCATTGATAATTTGAGAAATTCTTTTTTTCTGCCAATTATTTATGTTAACTACACCTTGCCAATAATCTGCAACTTCATTTAGTCCATAATGCTTGCATATATAGACAAGATTTAAGATATCTTTTTTAAAACAGCTACCACCAAATCCAGGCCCTGGCTTTAAGAAATTATTGCCGATCCTTTTATCAGAACCAACTGCTAACGCTACTTCAGAAATATTTGCTCCAGTAGCTTCACATAATGCTGTAATAGAGTTTATTGAACTAATTCTTTGAGCTAAGAAAGCATTAGCAATAAGTTTTGAAAGTTCAGAACTCCATAAATTGGTTGTAATTATTTTAGATTCATCAACCCAATTTTTATAAATTTTGCAAAGAGCAGAAATTGCTTCGGGATCATCGCCACCAATTAAAACTCTATCAGGATTAATTAAGTCATTTATAGCGGTTCCCTCAGCCAGGAATTCTGGATTTGACAGTACGTAGAATTTCTTTGGAGAGGATATGTCTGTTTTATTTTTGTTGCTTGAAACTTGAAGAATTTTTTTTATAGTTTCTGCTGTTTTTACTGGAAGAGTACTTTTCTCCACTACAATAGTTTCCCCCTTTGCATGTTGGGAAATTTTTCTAGCTGAAGCATCAACCCATTTTAGATCACTTGCTTGGCCAGCCCCATGTCCATGAGTTTTCGTAGGAGTATTAACCGAAATAAAAATTAAATCAGCAATTGAAATATTGAATTCTACATCTGTTGAAAAATGTAAATTTTTCCCTCTACATTTTTTGATTATTTTATCGAGGCCAGGCTCGAAAATTGGGAGCTTTTTAAGGTCATAATTATTCCAATCGTCAATTCTTTGCTGATTAATATCTACTACATTTATTTGAATATCTGGACATTTATCAGCTATTACTGCCATTGTAGGTCCCCCTACATAACCTGCTCCAATACAACAAATATTTTTTATTTTCATACTTATTAGTTTAAAACTTTTTTAAAATAATCAATCGTAAGGTCAAGACCTTTAGAGAGGGAATAATTTGGTTCCCAATCAATAAACTTTATAGCCTTTTCAATACTTGGCCGTCTTTTCTGAGGATCATCTATTGGTAATGACATTTCTTTATATAGAAATTCATTACCAACTTTACCACTTATTAAATAAGCTAGATTTTTAATTGTAATTTCTTCAGGGTTTCCCAAATTTATAGGACCTTTGTAATTTGAGTTCATAAACTTTATAAGTCCTTCAATAAGATCCTCAATAAAACAAAATGATCTAGATTGATCACCTTTTCCAAATATAGTTAAAGGTTTTTTTTGAAGTCCTTGACTTATAAAATTGCTTATAACTCTTCCATCATTTAAAGACATATTTGGCCCATAAGTATTGAAAATTCTTGCTACTTTTATTTCTAAATCATACATTCTACTAAAGTCAAAACAAAGTGATTCTGCAATTCTTTTGCCTTCATCGTAACAACTCCTAATTCCAATAGGATTTACAGAACCTAAATATTCCTCATTCTGGGGATGTATTTTTGGATTGCCATAAACTTCACTAGAACTAGCAAGAAGTAATTTTGAATTATTTTCCTTAGCAAATTCTAATATATTAAGAGTCCCTTGAAAATTTATTTTTGATGTCCTTATGGGATCTATTTGATAATGAATTGGAGAGGCAGGACATGCCAAATGCCATATTTTTTCAATTCTGATATTTAGCTTTAAAGGGTTAATTACATCATGTTGAATAAATCTAAATTTATTGTTATTTACAAATTTTTTTATATTTTCTGATCTCCCTGATGTTAAATCATCAAGACAAACTACAAATTCTCCATTTTTAATCAATCGATCAATTAAATTAGAACCAATAAAACCACAACCACCAGTTACAAGATTTTTCAAAAAAATAGAATAATACTAAACCTATAAATTAATTGAATCTTGAAGAAATTACATTTTTTGATTATCAAATTTATATAAATTTTAACACCATCATATTTTAAAAAATAAGCAATAAATCCTAAAAATGAAAACTAAAAAATTATAAATTTTCAAGAAAAAATCTTGATAAATTTTATAATCTTATGAGGATTGAATATGAATATATTTTAATGGAATAACAAAAATTTATAATTTAAAGTATTTCCTTATAACTTTTGTTTCCAATAATGCATTTTAGTCCTGATAATAAAATCCAAATTAATATACTTATTTTGCCATCGTAGTAAGTAATGTCCAATATATGACTAGATACTGCTACTGAAGAAGAAGCAAACCAACATTTATTAAATAATGAAATTTTATTTCCTTTCTTGAATACTTCACAATAGGCTCTAAAGCAAAGATAACTTATAAAACTAGTTAATAATATAGATACTGGTATGCCATACTCAAAAGCTAACTGCAATGGCATATTATGAGCATGTTGAGCTGAAAAGGAATGTGATTTTTGAAAAGATAAATATACTAGTGGAAATGTTGAAGCCCCAAAACCTAATAGTGGTCTTTGAATTATGAATTTAATCGAGTTTGTCCATATTTTAACCCTAATTAAATCCATTAAATTTAAGAAGTTATTCTGATTTATTTTGTTTAGAAGTCCTTCTTGAAGAAAAAATTTACCTATGCCCAAATTAAATTTGGGTAGGATAATACTTAAATAATTTAGTGCAGAAATTAAAGCAATTATACAAAGTAAAATTATTATGAACTTTTTAATACCAAATATAATAATTGTTGATAAGATAAATCCTAAAATTGCATTTCTAGAATTTGTTAAAAATAAAAAATGTATGCTTATTAGAGAAATGATAATTAGGGAAATTTTTTTAAAATTAAAAAATTTATATTTGTTTATTAATGGAACTAAAAATGGTAGAGATACAGATAACCAAAACCCCGTGTAGTTTTGGTTGCTAAACAAACCTGATACACCATCAATACCCGTCAAAGGCTTATTAAACCATACAATTAACCCACCAAGTATCTCCCACGGACCATAAGATTCAAAATAAAATTGCAATATACAACTAAATAAAAGAGGTATTAATCCTGCGACTAAAAATTTGCTAAAGATTTCTCTTTTCTTTTCATCTTCAAGATATTTTTGAAAAAGTATAAATATCAAAAATAATGGAATCCAATTGAATAAACCTAGGAGTGAATTTGATTTATCAAATTGATTAAATTCAAATTGTTGATTTGTAAAATAAAATTTCAGAGAAATTAAAATTTGAACCACTGAAATAATAAGTATGATTTTATTCCAATTACATTTGAAGAAATTATAGTTTCTATTAATTAATGAAAAAAAGATTGAAATTAAAAAAAATATACAACTTATGGGCAGTGCTGATGCTAAAAAAAATGTACCTAGGTAAAAACTTATTTGTCCATAGTCTATTAGGTTTGAATTATTTATAAAATAAGATTTAGTTTGGAACTTTATCACGCTTAAAATTAATTTAATGGATATTGCAATACAGTACTTAAATCAAGATTAATCATTTTAAAAATTAACTTTAATAAAAACGCTTCCTGCAGGATTCGAACCTGCGGCCCACTGCTTAGAAGGCAGTTGCTCTATCCAGCTGAGCTAAGGAAGCATAGATTTATTAAATTAAAGCATCCTTAATTTAATAAAATCAACTTTTGATTTTGACTAAAAGTTGATTTTCATACTCCATAATACTTTCTATTACGTTATCAATTCAAGTATTTTAGTTTTTTCTAAATACTTTAAATATTTCTCCTTCCGTATTTATCATCAAACCTTATTATGTCATCCTCTCCAAGATATGAACCGTTTTGAATCTCAATCAAAATTAATGGAACTTCTTCGGGATTGGATAACCTATGCTTTGAGCCTAATGGAACATAGATGCTCTCATTTACATTAATGTAAGAGATGTTTTTATCAATTTCTACTTTTGCGGTACCACTAACAACTATCCAATGCTCTGATCGAAATTTGTGAAGCTGTAGAGATAAACTTTCATGAGACTTGATTTCAAGTCTTTTTACTTGCCATGTATTGCCTTGAGCAATTGAAGTATAATGGCCCCATGGTCTATAAATAGTATTGCTAAATTTTACTTCTTTAGTTTTTCTTTCTTCTAATTTTTTCACAATATCTTTTAACTTTTGACTAGAGTTTTTATTAGCTACTAATACTGCATCTTTAGTCTCAACAACAATAAGGTTATTTATGTCTACACCTACTAATAGTCTGTCTTTCGCCAAAAAATAACAATTTTTTGCATTATCAATAATTGTTTTACCATTAATTGAATTCCCATTTTTATCCTTAACTGAATTTTTCCATATAGTATTCCAACTTCCAACATCACTCCATCCAGCCTCAAGAAGAAAAACTGTTCCTAAATTGGTTTTTTCCATTACAGCAACATCAATTGATATGTTTGGACAGTTTTTAAAATATTCATAATTTATACGCTGGAAATCAAAATCAAAATTATTATCTTTTAGAGAATCCTTGCATAGTTTAATTATTTCTGGCTCGAATCTTGAAAGTTCATTTAATATTGTTGAGGCTTTAAATAAAAAAATTCCACTATTCCATGTAAAACGATTATCTTTTATTAGTTGGTATGCAATTTCCTTATTTGGCTTTTCTATAAATCTCTTTATAGAACTAAATGGAATCTCTTCAGATAATTTTTCATAAGCTTCAATATATCCATATCCGCTTTCAGGAGATTCTGGCCTCACTCCAAAAGTTACCAATCTTCCTTCGGATGCAATTTTAATTCCATTATTTATAGTATTAATGAACTTTTTATTATCTTTTATTTCATGATCTGATGAAAGAATTAATAATAAAGGGTCTTCTCCATTGCATGTAGCCTTTAACGCTGCTATTGCGATAGCAGGTGCAGTGTTTCTCCCTATTTGTTCTAAAAGAATTGATTTTGGTCTTACATCTATTTCTCTCATTTGTTCAGCAACTATAAATCTCTGCTCTTCATTACAAATAATTATTGGATTCTCTAGATTTTGAATACCTTTTAGTCTTGTAAATGTTTTTTGTAAAAGTGTATGCCTCTCTTTCTCGTCAATTTTTAAGTATTGTTTTGGGTAGGAAGATCGGGATAATGGCCAAAGCCTTGTGCCGCTTCCTCCAGATAAAATCACAGGTAATGCTTTTAAATTTGTATCAAATTTTTCTAGTGAATTTTTCAAGATCCTAATATATGAAATTAAATTTTATATTTATTAATTGCATAATCCTAATATCTTTTTATTGATTAATCATTATATTATTATATAAGAAAAGAGTAATAGAATTTTATTTTGACGAAAAGGCTTTCAGAAAAAGAAAAAAAAGAAATATCTAAATTGTTTATTTCTGGTAAAACTATTGAACAATTATCTAGTCAATTTAATTGTTCTAAGTTAACTATTTCAAGAAACATAAAAAAAGATATTGGTTTAGAAAAATATGATGACTTAATTAAAAAAAGTAAGAACAAAAGGAAGGTGCAAAAAAATAAAGAACAAATTATTAATCAGGCAAATAGTAAAGAAGTAATAGATGACGTAAATTTGAAAAATACTATACAGGCAAAAAATGAAATTGAAAATTTAGAAAGGGATTTTTCACCATTAACTACATTTGCTGAAATAATTCCTTTAGATTATGAAATTGAAAACGCACCTCGTAAAGACTTGTCATCTGTACCTATTTCAGATGTAACTTTCCCTAAAATGGTTTATATGATTGTGGATAAAAAAATTGAATTAGAAACAAAATTTTTAAAAGATTATCCGCAATGGGATTTTCTTTCAAATGATGAATTAAGTAGAAAAACAATTGAAATTTATGATGATTTAAAAATTGCGAAAAGGTTTTGTAATAAAGAACAAAAAGTTATAAAGGTCCCAAATACAAATGTTTTTAAGATTGTTGCTCCTATTTTATTACTAAGGGGTATTTCTAGAATAGTAAGCACTGATAAATTAATAGCTTTATAAACCTAGTCTTTTTCCCAAATATTTAGAGTTAAAAAACCACCTGTTATTGAACCACTTATGAAACTTACTCCAACAATAAAACCTATTGGTAAATTAATCGATTCATTAACAATAAAATTAACTTTGCTTCTTTTGGAATAATTTTGAATACCAATAATTAATATTAAAAATAATGTAGAGTTTAATAATAAGTTAAAAAAAATTTTTTTTAAATTAAAGTTCATATTGAATCCTGCAATTAAATTCTGTGTAAATTATAAATAAATTTTTTTGTGAGTTGATTTTTTTTTGCTAAATATTTCGAAGCAGCTGATAAACTTAATCCTGCTTTAATCAAATCATTAAGTTCATTTTTTAAGTCTATTTTGTTAAAGCCTGGTTTGATTTGGTTAATTCCTTTTAGGACAATTGTAAATTCTCCAATTATTTCGATGCCTTCAAAAGAATTAATAGCGCTGTCAATAGTCTCATGAAAATGTTCTTCAAATTTTTTTGTAAGTTCTCGGGATATGTGGATTTGTCTACTTCCTCCACAAAATAGCTTTAACTCATTAAGTATTTTTTTCATACGATGAGGAGCTTCATAAATAATTGTTGTTTTTTCATTTTTACTTATCTCTAAAAGTATTTTTTTTCTTTCAGATTCTTTTCTTGGTAGAAATCCTTCAAATACAAATCTAGAAGAGGGTAGACCACTCGTAATAAGCGCAGTTAGTGCAGCACAAGGACCAGGGATACAAATTACATTTAATTTACGTGCTATGCATTCTTTGATAAGGTCTTCACCTGGATCACAAATGCCTGGTAGGCCTGCGTCGCTTACGAGAGCTATTGATTTACCCTCGTTAAGGGCATTTATTATTCCAGGAATTTTAATATAAGAATTATTTTTATTAAAGCTTGTGAGTTTATTCTTAATTTCAAATTTCTGCATTATTTTGTTTGTTTTTCTTGTATCTTCACATGCAATTAAATAAACATTCTTAAGAATGTTGATGGCTCTCGGAGAAAAATCATTTAAATTTCCTATCGGAGTGCCAACAATATATAAAACACTATTTTCAGGTTCAATGTTTCTGTGAGATGATGAAGGTTTATTATTCATTTAGTGATTAAATTACCCTCTGGCGTAGATATTAATAATCTAATCGATGATTTAAAGGTTTTAAGTTGGAAAGCATCAGATACCTTACTTTATTATTCAAATTTACTTAGAAATTCAAACTATGAAAGCAGAATTTTAAAAAATGAAAATAGTGATGATCCAGTGACAATTGCTGATTTAGAGGTTAATAATATTATTATCCAGGGTTTACGAAATAAATATAAAAATGTTAATTGGGAAATATTAAGTGAAGAGAATGCAAAGTTATTTGATGAAAATCCCAAATCAAAATCCGATTGGGTTTGGATCCTTGATCCTTTAGATGGCACAAAGGATTTTATTCAAGGCACGTGTAACTATGCCATGCATTTAGCGTTAAATTATAAAAATAGGCCTTTAATTGGAATTGTATTAATACCTGAAAAAAGTGAATTATGGATAGCTATTGGAGATGAGGTTTGGTGTGAGAATAGAAATAGAAGTAAATTCAAGACAGATTTGCAAAAAAATAAAACTTTGAAAGAAATGGTTTTGGTGACTAGTAAGAATCACAGAAATGAAACTTTAAAGAAATTGATTCAAATAATTAATTTCAAAGAAATTAAAGTAATGGGGAGTATAGGTTGTAAGATTACTTCAATTATCAGAGGAGAAACTGATATTTATATATGCCTAAGTATTCCTGGAAAAAGTTCTCCTAAAGATTGGGACTTCGCTGCCCCAGAGGCTGTATTGAAAGCTAGTGGTGGTGCTTTAACAAATTTAAATAATCAAGAATTATCCTATGGCAAGCCAAATTATGAACAAGGGGGAATAATAATTGCTTCTAATAATGTCGAGACTCATTCAAAATTATGTTCAGAAATTAAAGAAATTATTAGAAGATATGATATATATCCCCTAGTGCCTTAATTAAGAGGAGCAACAGGGGTTGGAGTCGGTTCTGGGTAAGACATTCCGCCATTTTGCGCAACCCCTCTAAGGGTAAGATTAATCCTACCTCTACTATCAATTTCTCTAACTCTCACAGTAACTTCATCTCCTTGCCTAACAACATCTTCAACTCTCTCAACCCTGGCTTCAGATAATTGAGAGATATGAACCATTCCTTCTTTCCCTGGCAGTATTTCTACGAAGGCACCTATAGGAATGATTCTTGTCACAACGCCAGAGAAGATTTCACCTTCGTGGACTTTTCTAGTTAATCCTTCTATTATTTTTTGAGCATCTTCTGCAGCGGCTCCATCATGAGATGCAATTGTTACGATGCCGCCATCCTCTATGTCTATTTTGGTATTAGTTCTCTCTGTAATTCCCTTAATAGTCCTGCCACCTGGCCCTATAACTGTCCCTATAAGTTCAGGGTCAATTCTAAAACTTAGAAGTCTTGGAGCATGAGGGGAGAGTGATTCTTGAGGTTTTTCAATGGCCTCTTGCATTCTTTCTAAAATATGTAACCTTGCTGGCCGCGCTTTCTTTATTGCGTCAGAAATTATTGCTACAGGTAATCCTGTTATCTTCATATCCATTTGTAAGGCAGTTATCCCTTTTTCAGTTCCAGCGACTTTAAAATCCATATCGCCAAGAAAATCTTCGATTCCTTGAATATCAGTTAGTATACGAACCTCTTTACCTTCTTTAATTAAACCCATTGCCGTACCACTAACAGGTGCTTTTAGAGGGACTCCGGCATCTAATAATGATAGTGTGCTGCCACAAACTGACCCCATAGAAGTTGATCCGTTAGAACTCAGTACTTCACTAACTACTCTTAAAACATATGGAAATGTCTCTTTCCCTGGAAGAACTGGGATTATTGCTCTTTCAGCTAATGCTCCATGTCCGATTTCTCTCCTCCCAGGCGTTCTCATGGGTCTTGTTTCTCCAACTGAATATGGCGGAAAGTTATAGTGGTGCAAATAAGTTTTTTCTGTACTTGGATTTAGATCATCCATCTCTTGAGCATCACTTGGAGTCCCCAGGGTTGTTGTAGATAACACTTGAGTTAAACCTCTTTGAAATAGGGCTGAACCATGAACTCTCTTGGGAAGAATTCCTGCAGATGCAGATATTTTCCTCACTTCGTCAAGATCTCTACCATCAACTCTTTTACCATCGTTGATGATTTGAGATCTCATTAATTTCTTTGTTAACTTTTTGAAATCTGAATGGATTAATTTATCATTCTCTGAAGTAAGAACCTTTATTTGATTGTCATCTTTTAGGGTTTCGATTTTGTTTTGAACATCAAGTTTAATTTCATCTAATTCATGATCTCTTTCATCCTTAGTTTGATCAAATTTCTTTAAAACTAAGTCAATAGATTTAGAACAATTTTTCTCTAGATAGTTAGCCAAAGTAGTATCAGCTTCAGGCTCAGACGGCTTAACTTGTTTAATGCCTAGATCTTTAAGTAAATCTTCCTGAGATTTTATAAGTTCTGTGACTGCCTCATAACCAAAATCTATTGCTTCGATAGTGTCTTGTTCAGATAATTGATTTGCACCTGCTTCAATCATAACAATGCCGTCAGGTGATCCTGCCACAACAATGTCCAAGTCCCCCTTGTCTATCTCTCTATAGCTTGGATTTAAGATGAAATCATCTCCAATGAGACCAACTCTAACGGCAGCCATTGGACCATAAAATGGTATTTCTCCAAGTAGGGTTGCTATAGAAGCACCAGTAACAGCTAAAACATCTGCTGGAACCCTCTCATCTAAAGAAAGGCAAGAAGCGACTATTTGTATTTCATCTCTCATCCATGAGGGGAATAATGGCCTCATGGGCCTATCTATAAGTCTAGAAATTAAAGTCGCTCTTTCGGGAGGACGACCTTCTCTTCTCATGAAACCACCTGGAATTCTTCCCGCAGCATATAGCTTCTCCTCATAGTCACATATTAGAGGTAGAAAGTCTGAAACTTCTTTTTTTGTGGTTTTCGTTGCTGTAACTAATAAAGAGGTGTCTCCACACTCAATCATTACTGATCCATTTGCTTGAGGAGCATATAGTCCTGTAGTTAGT
>MDTE01056407.1_pt1 | contig 28445 bp, 32 predicted proteins | sample 811231 | NCBI WGS metagenome assembly MDTE01 (sample SAMN05326651, study PRJNA326480) | marine metagenome | isolation source: seawater | place: Indian Ocean: Red Sea | collected 2010 | reverse complement strand
CGCCGAATGATGGGATGCGTTAGAACCTGGGAGGGAGGAGCAAAACGTTTGCATGACGATGTCGGGAACAAATGCCCTGCTCAATGTGTTCTCAAGTTTGGTGGATCCGGGAAAAAATGTTCTCTTACCAGAGCCATATTTTCCACTTTACGGCCCCGATGTTGGATTAGTTGGAGGTGAGTCGAGGTACTATCCGTGTCTTTTTGAGCATGAATTTGTGCCACAAATTGCTGATTTAGAAGCCCTTGTCGATGAAAACACTGTGGCAATATTGTATAATTTTCCTTCTAATCCCACCGGTGCGACCATCAATATCGAGCAAAGAGATGCCTTGCTGGCCTTTGCGCAGAAACACGATCTGTGGATTATTTCAGACGAAGTCTACGATCGGATTGTTTTCGATGGTGAACATGTAAGTTTTGTCGGTACTGATTCTGATCGAGTCGTTTTGATCAATTCTTTTTCCAAGACTTTTGCGATGACCGGATGGCGAATTGGATACATCATGAGTGCAAATCTTGAAGCCATGAAACAGTTTACCAAAATTCAGTATTACATCACTGCTTGTTCAAATGATGCCATGCAGCATGCGGTATTGACGGCATTTGATGAGGCTTCAGATTATCCTTCAATCATGGCAGAGGAATTCAAAGCAAGATGTGACCTTATCGTAGATCGCCTGAATGAAATGCCAGGTGTCCAATGTCACAAACCAAAAGGTGCGTTCTATGTATTTCCAAAGGTAGAGGTTCCTGGAATGAACAGTGAGGAAATTGCACTTGAACTACTCAAAGGTGGTGTTCTTTGCTCACCAGGTTCAGCCTTTGGAGCCAGTGGTGAGGGCCATCTACGGTTCGCCTATACTATCTCGAGAAAAGATATAGAACGTGGCATGGAGAAGACGGCAGCCACGCTTAAAGCCCTGAGGGGCGATTAGAATGATCGGCACCATCGTGCTTTTTTTTGTTGGATTATTTTTTGGGCATTTCATTCCAAGAGTCCCTTGGCTCATTCTGCCTCGTTTCAAATCTTGGAACAGTCAATTCCCACAGCATCCTCGTCCAATTCCTGTGGATGAATTTTTGATTCAAAGAGTTCTCCATATGAGGCTCATGCATCGTTTGACATGGCTGTTTGTTCTCATTCCGCTTTTGTTTGGATGGGCCAGCCTAAAGTATGGCATCGTATCTATTGGTATGGGATTATGGTTGGCTTCTTGTTGGACTTTGGTCAACAAATTGGTATCTGAAATCGGTGGCCATCCACTCTATCCTTATGCCTTGGCTGAAGAATTACAATTGATTCGAAATCAAAACCAAACCGATTCGGCTTGTTGTGATTTCCCGTTACCTGTATGGCAAATAGAATCGGTAAAGTGTTCATCTTGTCAGACCGTTTTGATGGAAAGATATCGCCCAGATTTGGGTAGACCAAGGTCAGATGGCCGCCTTAAGGGTCTGGTTCGACTTCTCTTAACGGATGGATATCCGGTCATTGGAAGGACGCCTTATGTTCAATCAAACATAGAACCAAAACCGATGTCTTCTGAAGAAGAATAGTCCTCAGTATCTTCTTCTATCTCTGGTATTTCAGGCGGAACTGAATTACTTTCATCGATGAAACTTAGATCCATTTCAGCATTGTCATCCAATGCAATCGCTTCATTTTCCTTGGTTTCTATTGCTGCTTCGCTATTCTCTTGTTGGTCTATCATCCAATCAGGGGGATTTCCTGAGCCACCTCCCAACACGGACAAGGTAGTGAATGCGGCCAATGGCATAACAGCCAACGCAGTGAGCAAATCGAGGAAGGAAGACTCAGGAATACTTTGGATGCCAAGCCAAGCCTCGAATACATTTTGTTCAATCTGGATCGAACCGATGATGTCATCTCCCATCCAAGAAAGTGCCACAAGGCTTGCCATGCGTCCAAGTAGCCAAAGTACCAGTACTGGAGCCATCCACGAGAGTCTCGTCATCGAAATCAACCATCTGCGAGTAAATGCAGCCAGTGAAATAAATCGTTGACAGAATGAAGGGAATATGCGTAAGAAAACAATGAGCAGAATAAGATAAACTACCAATGCGGATTCTAATCTTCGGTTTGGACGCATCAAACCATCTGGGGTAAACATCACGACAGAGAGCGGCAAGATAACCAGAATAAGTTGGAACGGAATTGCGAGTAAAATCAACCCACCATGCGTTGAGATCAAAGAGTAACCATCTTGCATTCTTTTGTGGACGATAAGCGTTAATCGTCCATGAGGTGATTGTTTGTATGCTGCTTTTGCTTGGCGGAGGGCCTTTGCATCTCTTGCAACTCTTGAAAATCCAAAAGCGGCTCTCCAACCTCCTTTTTCTGTGACCCAAACGGGAGTGAAACCTCCTGTAATCAAGGCGAGCATTAATGCAATCATTCCATAGCTTATGGAGGCTGTTAAAATCCATGGTATCATTTCTTGTTCAAAGGATATGGTGAAATTATCATTTTTACTGGTAAATCGAAACAGATATGTAATGGAAAAAGCGGCCATTGGTGTGAGAAATATTTGGCAAAAAACCACGGCTGTGAGCCATATTCTTGCGGCGAGCGTGCCTTTGGATTTTGACGCGCTCATGCCTTGCCCTTGTCAATAGGGAAGTCAAAGGTTACGCTTGAATTGCAACACAAATATTCAATTCCTACAATGATTCTTATTTTCCGTCAAGAAAACATCAAACAACCATCTCTATATGCCGGACATGATTGGGATTCTTGTTTGCTATGAATAACAAGGCGTTAGCGATGGTTATTTGGCTTCTCGTAGCACATTCAATCGGCGCAATGGTGGAGCCTGCTGAGGCAGCATCCGCTCGCGGAGGAGCAAGCGACGATTTCAGTATAGAATCCATCTCGCTTGGAAATCAAACCGTGATGCCTTCCCAATGGACCAATCCTGACGGTATGACCTTAGATTACGTGATTGCAGGAGAGTCAATTGAAATTTCAGTCGAAGTATCCAGAGGAGGATCCGGTTTCGTTGGAAATGATGGTATATCTCAACTCGACGTGATTCATCCAATTGGTTATGTCATGGAATCATTTACTTGGATTACGGCAGATTTGTATCCTGGAAACAGTCAAAGTCACAAGATAACATGGACGCCAACTGTGGCTCACTCAATCCTCAATAATTCAACCAACGAATTATCAGGTGGTATCATGCTCAAAGCGAGTGTCAATTATGCTCCAGACGACATCAATGGAAATGATGAGATGACAACGCAGGTACCAGTTGCCGTACTCAAGGACCCCATGGATGTACCCGCAAACACGCAAAATCAGGACCAATTCTTTGCAGGTCGTTACCCTTCAGAAGGAGGACAAGCATTCGCTACTGGTATATGGCAAGATGAAAACAGCGGTGGTGCTGTTGGTGATGGCCTGTGGCGTCATTCCAACCCGGGAGCAGATTATCCGGCAAATGCACATGACAGAGCCGTTTACGGATATTTTACGCAACAAACGAATCAGTGTGAGAGTGGATACAATATCGATTCTGGTTTAGCCGCAGTATATGGCGTGGTTGTCGTTTGCAAGCGAGCCTTAAATTCCTTTAATTTCGTGAGCCTTCAGTTGCACGCGCAAGCTTGGGGCGATATGGGTTCAGGAGATGATTACGCTGGAATCGAATTGTGGAGAGGAGCCGGGGGTCCCCAATTTTCCATGGTGCACCAATTTGAACTCAATGACCCTGCACCGGTCAATGTTGCCGGTTCATGGACCAATATTACATGGGATCCAACGGAGGAACTTGGCGGTTACAATTGGAATCTAGGATTCCTTTTCCATTCCGATGGAGGAGGCGCAACATCTGGATTCCGTGTCGATGATTTTGTGGTCTTTGGAGTCGAAAAGGTTGATAATTTTACCATTGACGTTGATTGCATCAATCCTGAAAATGGTATTTTTCCCATCGACGGATATACAACTTATCCAAATAACATCGTCTCACTCAAATGCATGGTTACCAATAACGGTTACCGCTCAGCATCCGTAAGGGTACAATCCAATGTGACCAATACTGATTGGATGAATCAATCATCCATTCGAATTGAAGTCGAAGGTGCCTCAGGTACTGGAACCAGTGTGCTGATGCCACCACTAAAGCCAAGTGAGCCAATTGAAACTTGGGTTAACCTCACCATCCCACCCGGTTCCGATGTTCAACAACAATTGTGGAATGTTTGGTGGCAAGATGCAGGAGGCACTGCCTCTGGTATCAAAGCGTATTATGAAATTGAACTTGAAGTAAAGCAACAGTTCAGTGTCTACATGACTACAGATACGCCCACTATCGCAGCATCGCTGGGTCCAGGAGAAGCAGGATCGATGCCATTCACGCTACAAAATTCGGGTAATCGTGATGCTTCGTTCAAATTAACATCAAACTTCTTCGGGGGCGGGGATGGCTGGGATGCAAGTTTTGTGTTTGCTGACGGCGGAACATACAACCCACTCAGTCAAATTCCAATTACAAGAGGTGAATCTGTTGACATGTTCTTCAATTTCACGGCTCCGCTTCAAATTGCACCGGAGGAATATCCATTCTCAATTAGTGCGACATGCCCAAGTTGTGGAGACACATTATTCGGCAATAAGGTCTTGAGCAAAAAAGTCAACATTCCTGTCTACAGAGAAGCGACTTTGACAACATTCACTGAAAGCATCATCGCGCCTGCTGACGGCATTCAAAAATCAATCAATCTCGAGTTACACAATCTTGGGAACGCCGAAGAAACCTATCTTCTCTCTATAACCCAATCAAATAACAAGTTACAGGCTTATCTCAACAAAGAAGTCTCTGCCTTGCTTGAACCATGGGACGTCGCTCCTGATTCGAACATCAAAGTATTATTGCCAATGCCTATCGGTTTGCAAACAGGATTCTATTTCGTTACCGTAACGGCCATCAACACCAACGATTCATCGGTAAGAGCAGTCATAAACCTTGAAATTGAGGTTGTGGATACTGCAGCAGTTCAAGTAAGAGACGAAATATCTCTTGATTCTTACACCCCAAACGGTCCCTCGGTAACCATGCCGTTTAACGTGACAAATACCGGAAACAATCCCGATCGATTTGTAATGAGTATGGAAATTCCAGAGGGAATGTCAGCAAATTTTGAACAATTGGTTGATAGCAAAACCAAGGTACTTAATCCGGGAGAATCGATGAACGTATTGGTTCGGTTTTCATTCTCATCCGAGGCTCAAGGAACGCTCAAACTCAAAGTAACAGCTACCAGTGAAAACGATCAAAATATCAGTTCAACTGGGAATTGTGAGTTCCTTGTGGGTTCACAAAATTGGTTACGAATTATCTCAATCGAGCGACCAATTTACACCGAAGCAGGAGAATACGAGGTTGTGGTGACGGTCAGAAACCAGTATTCTGACAATCAATCGGTTGACATGAGTCTTGAGAAGGGCGATTCTCGAAACTATTTTTCTTCATCAATCGCCTCCAGGGATTTGAATTTCTTGCTTGCTGTCGGTGCTGAGAGAGATGTCACCATCACGCTTGATATTCCCGATTCATCAATTGAGAACCTACTTAGCGATGAAATCACAGTGAACCTCACCATTTGGGCAACATCAGGTACGGTTTCAGAATCGGTGCCGTTTGTACTCGAGGTTTCGTTAGTAAAGACGGCCAAGGATCTCACAGTCGATCGTGTTGAATCTTCTACCTCGAACGTAGGTGCCATCGCAACATGGGCTGTAGGTGGTTTGCTTATCATCGGGCTAGCAGTTGTATTGATTCGCATCCTTAATGCAACTGAAGAAGAAGATACTGGATGGACGGACCAAGAATATGAAGACCATCTTGCTGCGAAATATGGCGCCGTTACTGCCGCTCCAACACTTGATGCGCCCACTTCATTTGCCAGCCAAACACCCGCATATTCACCTCCTTCTCTTTCAGACCCGGCTCCAGTGGCTGCATCGGTGCCAATACCTCAATCTCCTCCACCATCATCTCCCGCACCTGTCGTTCAACCAACTCCCCCGCCTGCAGCGGTTCCACAAGTACCTCCACTTCCTCCAGAAGGTCTGCCTCCCGGCTGGACGATGGAGCAATGGGAAGCCTACGGGTCTCAATGGCTCGCCTCTCAGGGTCGCTAGCCTCTGACGATGGATTCAAGACATGGTTGCCCTGCGATGTATTACTGAGGCCGGCATATGTACCAAAATGGACAAGCACCAATTTTTATTCTGAAAGAAGGCACAGAAAGAACCCGTGGCAAGAGTGCTCAATCGAACAATATCGCAGCAGCGAAAGCCGTTGCTGATGCAGTTCGATCAACCCTCGGTCCAAAAGGTATGGACAAAATGCTGGTAGACAGCATGGGTGATGTTGTTATCACCAACGACGGGGCTACCATACTCAAAGAAATGGATATTGAACACCCCGCAGCTAAAATGATCATCGAAGTTGCCAAGACCCAAGAGCAACATTGTTTCGATGGTACGACAACCGCCGTCGTTCTCGCAGGAGAGTTGCTCAAGCGTTCCGAAGACCTGATTGAGCAAAATGTCCATCCAACGGTTATTTGCGAAGGATTTAGGATGGCTTGTGAGAAGGCAGTCGAAGGATTGGAGTCGCATGGCATTTCCACAGAAAGCAAAGATTCAGTTTTGATGGAAGTTGCAAAAACCAGCCTCACTGGTAAATCAGCTGGAGCCGTAAAGTCATTTTTAGCAGATATTTGTGTTCGTGCCGTGAATGCGGTCGGACAAGTAGAAAATGACGAACGTATGGTCGATCTTGACGACATCAAAGTTGAAAAAAGACAAGGTGGTTCGATTAAGGACAGCACACTTGTTGATGGAATTATTCTCGACAAAGAGAGAGTTCATGCAGGAATGCCTCGTTCGATATCCGATGCAAGCATTGCCCTCATCAACAGTGCTATTGAAGTCAAGAAAACTGAGGTTGATGCAAAAATCCAAATTACAGACCCAAACCAATTAGCCGCCTTTTTGGAGGAGGAAGAAGGTTACATTCGTCAGTTGGTTGAAACCATCAAAGCGAGCGGAGCCAACGTGGTTATTTGTCAGAAAGGCATTGATGATCTTGCACAGCATTACATGTCCAAATCAGGTATTTTTGCCATTCGCCGCGCTAAAAAGAGTGACATGGAGGCATTGGCAAAGGCTACCAACGGTCGTGTCATTACCAACATCGATGACCTTTCCAAAGATGATTTAGGAAAAGCCGCACGAGTAGAAGAGAGAAAAATCGGAGATTCTGATATGACTTTCATCACAGGATGCGAAGAAGCCAAGTCGGTTTCCGTATTGTTGAGAGGAGGTACCGAACACGTTGTCGATGAGATTCGCAGAGCCTTTGATGACGCCGTAGGTGTGGTTTCAGTCGCATGGGAAGACGGAGCCGTATTGACTGGAGGAGGTAGTGTTCTTGCTGCATTATCCAGAGATTTGAGAGCTTTTGCAGAATCCGTTGGAGGAAGGGAACAAATGGCCATTGAGGCATTTGCTACAGCCCTTGAAATCGTTCCTAGAACACTTGCAGAAAATGCGGGGCTCGATCCGGTTACCACGATTATTGAATTGAGAAAAGCACATGCAGAAGGCGATTCAAAATCAGGAATTAACGTCTATGAAGGCGGTGTGATGGATATGAAAGAAGCCAATGTATTGGAACCTCTCAGAGTTGTTGAACAAGCCATACTTTCCGCTACAGAAACGGCCACAATGATTCTTCGAATTGATGATGTTATCTCCTCAAAGGGCATCTCCTCTATGGGTGATGAAATGGATAACATGGGCTTTGATATGTAAGTTTGAATCCCTTACTCAATACTCACAAAAACATGAGAGAATTGCGAACCTTGAAAGACTACTGAGAGGTCGAACGGATTGTCGAGGGGGCAATGCCATGACAATCGTCGCAAAAGTGTGGATTGAAGAAGATTGCATTACTTGTGATGCTTGTGCTGACATTTGCCCTGAAGTGTTTGATATCACCGATGAATCCAGTTTCATCATTGCTGATGTGAGAGAAGATGGAGCTTTCAACAGAAACGAAACCAAATCACCATTGAAAGGAGATATAGGTGCTCAGTTAGGAGAAATTATCATCGAAGCTGCTGAAGCCTGTCCTGTAGAAGTCATTCAATACGAGTTGGCCGATTCAGGACAAAGCGAGGCAACTGAGGAAGAAGCACCAGTCGCAGAAGTTGAAGTTGCTGCCGCTCCGGTTTCAGCAAGTGCACCAGTCGTAGATGGAGCATTAGCAGGCGTAATGGAGGGAGAAAGAGAACTTGTGGTCATGTTTGGTTCTCAAACTGGCAATGCTGAAGGTCTTGCCGCTGCAACAGCCAAGAAAGCAGCAGACTATGGATTGCAAGCCAAAGTTGTCGATATGGATGGATACGATCTCAAAAATCTTGCACAAGTTAAGCGCCTATTACTGATTACCTCAACATGGGGTGAAGGAGAAATGCCAGACAATGCCGAGGCACTTTGGCAATCAGCCCTTTCTGCATCTGGGATGAATCTTGCCAATACTCACTTTTCTGTTTGTGCCATTGGCGATAGTTCCTATGACGAGTTTTGCAAAGCAGGGACAGACTGGGATGAAAAATTATCCGCTTTTGGAGGTCAGAGAATTCACGATATACAATTGTGTGATGTTGACTATGAACCGCCATATCTCCTTTGGGTCAACGAAGCCCTCAGCAGAATTGCTTGTGTAGACGAATCAGGAACATTCCAAGTCGAACTTGTCGATTCCATGAAAGAATATGCGTCAGGTTCTGCCGACGACATGGCTGATGATGGCGATTTTGCACCTGGTCAAATTCAACAAAGCGACATGGATATCACCTTCAAGATATTCCGATACGATCCAGCAACTGCTTCAACCGGTTGGGATGAGTTCGCATTTTCCATACCCGGCCACGCAACCCTACAGGATGCTTTACTGGCCATCAAAGGACAAATCGATGGTAGCCTTACCTTCAGAACCAGTCATGTCACTGGTACAAATCCGCTTACGGGAATTAAAGCAAATGGCAGAATTGTCATGGCCGATACAGTGAGAGTTGTGGATTTGTGTACCCATGCTATGGAACTTAAACTCGAACCGATGCCAGGTCATGAAGTAATCAAAGATCTCATGGTTTCATATGATGAATGGCAGCAACACCGCCTCAAGTCGAAACCTTGGATGCAATCAGATCCAAGAATCGGAGACCGATTACCTAACGGAATGCCAATGGGAGCAATTCCTGCTGCTGAAGCTACAGCGCTTCACGCAATCAATGCGGTCATGAGTCACCAACTTATTCAAGGCATGAGCGATTGTTATGCCAGCGATTCAAAGTATCGTGGCCCGGGACTCAATCTTCTTGAGTGGGCAAGAAGCCAAGACCCTCGAGTGGGTCTGAAGCAACGCAAAGCAATCATGGAATCTTTGCAAACCCACGGCGGAGTGTGGGATGAAGCCGATCTCTCGCCTCTCTCCCGTCATGGCAAGTCAGGACAAATCGCAGCCGATTCTTTGTACGATGCACGTTCTCGCCTATTGGCTGAGTTCAATTTCATAGGAAGACCAGGTAGATTGGCTAAAAATTATGCACGTTCAGTAAAATCAAGTGGAAATGTCAATGAAACCACGTTATATCGAACTGTTTTAGGTCCATTTGGCCTCGCTTCAAATATCATGAATGGTGTTTCGCTTAGAATGTTGCTCGGTTTTACTCGCAATGGAGGTCCGATCATGCGTGGTTTCCAAGGTATGCTCGTTCCGCCGGCTGGTATTGGAAAAATTCCAAACATGTTCAATGCAAGGATACAAAATCATCACGAAGTGGTCGCAATTTTCAACGAAGTTGATACAAGATTCTAGGTGTTCATATGGCTAAATATTCCTACTATCCTGGTAACGCCGCTAGACAAAGTTGTCTTGAAGTAGAAGACACCATTCAACCAATGTCATCATCTTTAGGCATCCAACTTATTGAAATGCCAGGTTACAGCAGTGATGGTGGAGATGTCATTAAGCAAAGCAACAAGTTTCTCCAACTTGTCTTGAACGCTCGGAATTTTGCGATTGCAGAAGAGAATGGTCATGACATCATTACTGCTTGTGCCTCAGCACACGGAAACATGTCAGATGCGCTTCACAGACTTCAATCTGATGCCGGTCTCCTTGCAGAAGTAAATACCACCTTAGAAAAAACAACGGGTAAAATTTTCAGTGGCGAGATACAAACTCATCATCTCTTGCATGTACTCGTGGAAGATATTGGATTGGATACAATCAGGTCCAAGGTGACAAATCCTCTAGACATGAAAGTTGCAGGATACTATGGTTCAATGATGCAAAGAGAAGGTTTTTGCGCCAATGATGATCCATTCAATCCCTCATACTTTGAGCAATTAATTGAGGCTCTTGGAGGAACGCCAGTAGATTATCAATCGAAGACGGCAAGCGTTGGAGCACCAAGTTTACTCACACTCGATAAACCAGTCATGCAAATGACGGCAAAGGTTCTATCGCAAGCAAAAGCCGCTGGAGCACAATTACTTGTTTCCGCCTGCACACTATCACATGCCAATCTCGATTCTTACCAAAATAAGGCTCGAAAGCACACCGGTAAAGATACCAATCTCCCCGTCATTCACCTTTCAGAGTTGGTTGCATTTGCCTTAGGATATCACGTTGACCGATTCGCTCAACTTCGAACCAGAGCCTTGGTTATCGGTGGATAATGAACCCCATCGTTTTGTGAATTTGCCTTGCTTGTAACGCATTAAGGCCTTGAATATTTTTTAATTGATTGAGGTTCATGTTGGCCAATTGACCAATGGAATGGTTTTGTAACAGTAGTTTTGCGGTTTTGTATCCTATTGATTGAATCGCTTGCAAAGTTTTCATTGCGAATTGGAATGTTTTCTTGTCTTGAACATGCATTTGGCTTCGATGTTTGTTCGATTTGGTATTTGGCATGTCGAAATCTGGAATCGTATCATTATTGGTCCCACCATATTCACTTTCTTTGGTAATTATCCTTGTGATAAACCGAGCAACATGCCAATAATTTGGTAGCATGATGACAGAAATATTTGTTTGAATCGCCAAGTATGCTAATGCTCCTTGAATGGCATTTGGATGGATTGTTCTTTGTGTTCTGAAATCGTTTCCTTCAATAATCATGATTGGATGCATGCACGCATATACCAATCGGTTTGCTTGTTGAATAAATCGACCATCGATGATTGAATCAATTAGATCTCTGATGGTCTTTCTTTCGATGATTATTCTATCACCGATTTGTAAATCACCTGTTTCCAAATTTTCTATAGAATAATTGACACCAAACCTTTTCAAAGCGATAGCAAAACTTGAGCGACATTCTCTATGGTCGAGTATAACTCCTAGGTTTGCTTTTTTTTTGGGTCAATGGATTCAACCTCTTCTTGGGCTGATTCTAGGTGTGTTTCAATGGAATCTAGATCAATAAATTCCTCTAGACCTCTTTGTGAGGATGGTCTTTGAGGTAATTGAATTTCTTCTTCTTGAATGATTTCAGGCTCATCTGCTTCATTTTCTGCATTCTTAGGTTGGAGAAGTCTTTCTTTTTCTGATTCGATGAACGCTTCTGCACGAATAATTTGACCATCAGAAGTCTTCACAGAAAAGGCATCCAACATCCCCACAGAAGAAGGCATTTTTCGAGGGAGTCTGGCTTGGCGTCGTAAATTTTCTAGATTTGCAAACATTTTCTTTTCTTTGTTGTGGGACGCTAATTGTATGTATTCATCTCTGGTGTTTTCAGTGATAAATGCATGAACATCGCCATCACTCTTTCTTGCCGTCCTTCCTCTTCGCTGAATGGCTCTAATAGCGCTTGGAACCGGTTCATACATGATGACTCTCTCGGCTGCAGGAATGTCTAACCCCTCTTCTGCTACAGATGTGGCCACTAAGACATTGAAGGTGCCATTGCGGAACTTTTGAAGAACTTCTCTTTGCTTTTTGTGATTCATACCCGCACTGTCTCCTTTACTTGCCTGTCCAATGAACGGCGTAACTCTCAAGCGAGTGTCTTCTTTGAGAAATTCACACAATATGTCTACAGTGTCTCTGTACTCTGTGAAAATGATGATTCTTCCCTCAGGGTGCCTTCTCATGCCCTGTGTAACTGTTTTTTTTGTCAGTTTTAGTTTGGGGTGAATTTCATCCATTAGACTGAGCCTTCGATATGCATCGTGAACAGCAGGGAGTGAGAGAAACCTCGCAGATTTTCGATTTTTCTTTCTGCGTTCACTGTCAGACCTTTCGAGGTAAGCCAATGCACATTTTACACCCTGTGTCTCCACAAGATCAATCAAACGAATGAGCCTACGAATGTCACCGATTCTCCTTGCAGCGTCGTAACCCCGTTTGTCATCTCTTTGAATGGCCGCACTGGCTCTTCGCTGTGCTTCATTGATGGCCCATGATGTCAACCTTCCTTGGGCTGATAAAAAACCACCCCTCCTTAGATAATCACTTTCATCTGAAAGTTGATTCTTCAGCGGAGAAATCAGTGCATTGATGCCCTCTGGCAACTGAATCCGATGATTTTCTATGTGCATTTCTGTCGCATAAGGCTTGAGCAAATCATCATCTCTTTTGGCAAGATGCATTCTTTCGATTTGTAAATGGTTGGCAACCTGCAAAATATCATCTCTTTTGGTACCAGGTGATGCGGTAGCGCCAAGCATCGCTCCTTGAGGGTTAGCTTGGAAATACAAATTGCCAATCTCAGCCATTGGTTCATTTCCTTTGGCGTGATGAGCTTCATCAAAAACGATGAGACTCACGTCTTTCAATTCGAATCCACCTGTTTGGGCATCATTACGTACCACGTGTGGTGTGGCTACAATCATTCGAGATTGATCCCATATTGCAGGGCGGTCTTTTGGTGAGGTGTTACCGGTTAGAATTGAAATTTCATCCTCAGAAATTTTCAAAATTTCTTTGGCCATTTCATAATGCTGGTCTACCAATCCAATCGATGGAGCAAGAATAATAATCATACCTTCTTTTTTGAGATATTCTGCCATTACCAGCCACTGTACAGCGGTTTTTCCAAACCCAGTCGGCATGACGACGAGCGTATTTCCGCTTAATGCGTCTTGCGTTGCAAGAAATTGGTATGCTCTTGCCTCGACTTCACCAGTGATGTTTGGGTGAATGACAATCGCCATGGGCATCCTCTAGAAATTTCAGGCTCAAGATTGTTATCCTCACCCAAAGGAGAAAAATAATACTGAAATAAATCCATTTGGAAGTGACGTGCCTCGATTTTCACCGAACTACTCATATATGGGTTGAAAGTCGCCGAAGTGCTCAGAAGGTGAGTAGCCAGACACAAAGGGCAATGCACAGCATCCCATCAGCCCAAGCCACAATCGTTGGCATGGGACCTGTGTCACGGCTATTCCTTCGCCCGAAGAGCCTTCGTACGCCCTTGCTGGGGCCAATGCGTCGTACAAACATGGAGGCCGAAATATGGCAAAGAGAAGTCACCCAAGACGAGGAAGCATGGCGTTTAGTCCGCGTAAGCGTTCGAGACGCCCGTTCGGGCACGTTAAATCGTGGCCAAATAGCAATGAAAGTGAAGTACGAATACAAGGTTTTGCAGGTTGGAAAGCCGGAATGACTCACGTGTTGTCCCGAGATCTCAACCCGAAATCAACGAGCGCTGGTCAAGAAGTACGTGTACCAGTTACCGTAGTAGAAGTTCCTCACATGCGTGTACTCGGTGTTAGAGGATACCGGATGACTCCTTACGGAATGCAAGCCGCTGGTGAAGCATGGTTGAGTGCCGACCAATTATCCGATTCTTTCCCACACCTTGGACGCAGATTGCCAAAGCGTGATGGACACAACTCAGAAGATCATCTTGAGAAATTATCAAACGATGATTTGGTGGAGGTACGTCTCATAGTAGCCACCCAGCCCCATGTCATATCCGGAATACCATCAAAAACTCCCGATGTCATGGAACTTGGTTTGTCAGGTGGTTCAATCAGTGACCAACTCGATTGGGCAAAAGAAAACCTTGGTCAAGAGATTTCCATTAATGATGTGTACCAAGAAGGAACCATGGTTGATGCAGTAGGCGTCACCAAAGGATACGGTTGGCAAGGTGTCATCAGAAGATTTGGTGGAAAACTACAATCCCACAAGAACTCAAAGAAGCGAAGACAACATGGAAACATGGGTGATTTCGGAACAGGATATGTTCGAAAAACCATCAGACAAGGTGGCCAAACCGGATATCATCAAAGAACTGAGTTCAATAAAAGAATCCTTAAGATCAGTAATCCTGAAGATGCATCAATCACTCCAGATGGTGGATTCCTTCACTATGGAGAAGTCAAATCAGATTACGTGCTTGTGAAGGGAAGTCTTCCAGGGCCGGCTAAAAGAATGGTTCGATTTAGAGACGCGATTAGAGTTCAAAAGAGTAAATTGACTGATTACGAAATTACGTATGTCAGTACTTCAAGCAAGCAGGGGGTCTGAAGTTGAAGGCACAAGTTATGAATATCGTTAACAACATTCAACAGGATGAACTCGATGCTGGTAAACTTCAGGAAGTTTATGACATCGAGGTTGAACTTGGCAAGAAAATTACCTTGCCAGATTCCTTTGAAGCGCCTCACCGGCCAGATATAGTAAAAATGGCCGTCGCAAGTTCTCGTGCCAACCGAAGGCAAAGCTACGGTTCCAAACCTCACAACGGAAAGAAGAGACCAATGGCTGGTATGAAGCACTCCGTTGAATGGTGGGGTAAGGGACGAGGTGTATCGCGAATTATGCGTCGAACTGGTCAAAGAAGGGGTGCCCAAAACCCGCATACCCTCGGTGGTCGCCGTGCACACGGTCCTAAAGTGGAGAAAGATTGGTCGAGAAAACTCAACATGCAAGAACGCCGATTGGCTCGTGATAGTGCTATTGCAGCAACAACATCGGTTCAAATGGTGAGAGATCGAGGACATCGCTTTGCAGAAGAAATCGAAAACCTCCCCATTATCCTTGGTGACTATGAAGAGGTACAAGGAAAGAAATCTGAATCAATCGATATCGAGATGTTCAACCTGAAGGGTGGTACGAGAAAAGTTTCAGCAATCTTTGAAGCCCTAGGGTTAGGCGATGACTTGCACAGAGCAAAGTCGGGAAGAACAATCCGTCCTGGAAAAGGAACCATGAGAAATCGTGTACGAAAGACGCCAAAGAGTGTTCTTCTTGTAGTTGCCAACAAAGATGGATTGGCGAAAGCAGCACGAAATCTTCCAGGTGTAAATGTTGTAGCTGCCCGTAATCTTTGCGCTGAAGATTTGGCACCAGGTGGCGACATGGGTCGCCTCACAGTGTTTACGAAAAACGCTATTGAAGCAATGAACAAGGAGGCCTGAAACGATGGTAAACCCGTATGATATTATTCGAATGCCATGGATTACTGAAAAGTCAATGGAAGCTCGTTCCAAAGAAAACAGAATGGAGTTTATTGTAAACTCAAAGGCTACGAAGCCACAAGTTGCTCAAGCAGTTGAAGCACTCTTTGATGCTGAAGTCGCTAAGGTCAACATCAGAATCACAAAACACGGTAAATTAGCGTCTGTTAGATTGGCAGAAGGCTATGATGCAGAAGAAGCCGCAATGCGGTTGGGAGCATTCTGAGGTGATGAATCATGGGTAAGAGAATCAGAGCACAACGTAAAGGATCATCGCCAAGGTACAAAGTATCTTCACACCGATTCCCGGGTAAAAACAGGATGCCTCGTGTAAGCGATACTGTGGCAGAAGTGACAGAACTTGTTCACAGCCCAGTTCACACAGCACCTCTTGCAAGGATTAAATTGCCATCAGGTGACTCGGAACTTGTAGTTGCCACAGAAGGAATTTCCGTTGGCAGCACAATCGCAATCGGTGATAATGTTTCACTCAGGCCAGGTAATGTGACCAGTTTGGCAAACATTCCTGAGGGAACGGCCATCAACAATGTCGAAATTCGTCCCGGAGACGGAGGTAAATTGAGCCGAACTGCAGGTAATGCTTGTATGGTTGAAGCACGCCTTGGTGACAAGGTTAGAATTCGACTTCCAAGCGGCAAATCCAAGGAATTGAATGGAAAGTGCCGAGCAACCATCGGTGTACTCGCAGGACATGGACGTCTTGAGATGCCACTACGTACAGCGGGTGCTGCACATTACAAAGCCAAAGCTCGTGGTAAGTTGTATCCTCACGTAAGTGGTGTTGCAATGAACCCAGTCGATCACCCTCACGGTGGTGGAAACCACCAGGCTGTACACGGACCAAACTCTGTTGCCAGAGGAACGCCTCCTGGTGCAAAGGTAGGACACATTGCTCCGCGAAGAACCGGCCGTGGTAGTGGAAAGAGAAAAGGAGTTGAGTAATCATGGCAAGAAAGAAGAAATCATTTATGACTCCCAAAGCGAGTCGAAGAAAGTCAAGAAAGAAGCGCTCATCAGCAGCAGCACGCCGCAAGAAAGAGTACACCTATCGTGGCTTCAATCTCGAAGAACTTCGAGTCATGCCTATGTGGCCATCTGAAGAAGATCCTTCTGCACCTTCTATCATCACACTTCTACCCTCGAGAGCACGTCGCTCAATCGCAAGAGGATTGGCTCCTGAAACAGAAAAGGCTCTCGAGAAGATTCGAGCCACTGAGGGAGACTTGCGTACGCATCGAAGAGATTTGCCAATTCTTCCAGAATTTGTTGGAAGAACCATCGGTATTCATGATGGTCAATCCTTTGTTAACGTTGAAATCAAGCCCGAGATGATTGGGCATTACCTTGGAGAGTTCGCTCCTACCCGACGCAGTGTAACGCACAGCGGTCCTGGTGTGGGTGCGACTCGCTCTTCAACACACGTTGCATTGAAGTGAGGCGTTTATAATGGCAGGAAGAAAACATCAAATGGACCGACGCTCAAAGCGAAGGGAGTTGTCTCAAAAGGGATATACGCAACTTTTGCAAGGTAGCAGGTTAGCCTCAGCAAGGTCGAAAAATGTCGACATGCACGCAAAACATTGTTTTGAGGTTGCTCGAGCAATCAAAAACAAAACCGCTGGAGAAGCCATTGATTTCCTCAATGATGTATTGAAGATCGATAGCGACCGTGCTGATATTCGTCGAAAAGCCACTCCCGTCCCCTACCGCTTAGGAAGCGGAAACAAAAAACGCCGCAGAAGCGGTCCAAGTATGGTCGGACACCGCAGGGGTAAGGTTGGACCAGGTCGTTATCCGGTCAAAGCAAGCCGAGAATTTGTCAAACTCATCAAGAGTTGTATGGAAAACGCTCGTCACCAGTATGAAGATTTAGAGCCAGAAGATATGGTCATTACTCACGTAGCCGCTCACAGAGGCGAAATTAAGAGAGGATGGATTCCTCGAGCCAGAGGTCGTGCCTCGCCATCAAATCACTATCGTGTAAATTTGGAAATCTTCCTCGAAGATTTCAGTGATTATGAAGATGAAGATGAGGATGAATTCTGAGGTGTTAACAATGAACGAAAATAGCAGCACACTTCGAAAAATAATTAACAGAAATGTAGAGAGACATCTCGTCAGAGAATTCTTGATGCGTAATACCAAGAAAGCAGGATTTGGAGGCTTGGAAATAAAGCGAACCCCTGCCGGTACGGAAGTAACTGTCAAGGCGGAGAGGCCAGGAATGGTCATTGGCCGTAAAGGAAAAATTATCAACGATCTCCAAAGAAGACTTAACGACGAATTCCAGATTGAGAATCCTCGATTGAAAGTTGATGAAGTCGAGAAGCCAGCACTTAATGCTCAAGTTATGGCCGAGAAGATAGCAAGTGCAATGGAAAGAGGATGGTACTACAGAAGAGCAGGACATTCAGCAGCCTTGAACATCATGGACGCAGGTGCTCGTGGTGTTTTGATTACCATTTCAGGTAAACTCACTGGTTCAAGAAACCGCACTCAGAAATTCATTCGTGGTCACGTCAAGTATTGCGGAGAAACGGCGAACCAATTCATGGACAGAGGCTATGCTGTTGCTGTCAAGAAATTAGGTACCATCGGTGTTACTGTTGAGATCATGCGTCAAGGAACCAAGTTACCTCACGAAATCGTGATTTACTCTGAAGAAGAATTGCGACAAAGAGAATCTACAGAACAACCTCCTGAGGAAGAAGTAGAAGTCGAAGCCAATGCGGAGGGAACAGAATGACCCATGTAGGCATGCGCGAATTATCGACCATGAGTCGAGAAGCATTGGAATCGAGGTTGATAGAACTCCAGGAAGAAATGCTTCAGTTACGTGCTGAGCAGTCCATGGGTGGAACTCCCTCAAATATGGGTGAATTCAAGGCAACGCGAAGAAGCATTGCCAGAATCAAAACAATATTGAACAATACAAATTGAAGGTGGAATTGAAATGGCAGCTATTTGCAATGTTTGCGGACTCCCTGATGAGTTGTGCATTTGCGAAGAAATTGCCAAGGAACAGCAAAAAGCCACCATTAGTATCGACCGCAGAAGGTACGGGAAAATTGTCACCAAGGTAGAGGGTATTATGGACTCAGCCATTGACATAAATGAGTTGGCTAAACTACTCAAAAATCGATGTGCAGCCGGCGGAACCGTCAAGGACAGAGTGATTGAACTTCAAGGAGACCACAAAAAGAAGGCCGCCGTCGTTCTTCGAAATAATGGATTTAATGTGGAGGTGCGATAAATGGATATGAAACATCATTCATGGTTAGGTAGAACTCTCAATGTCATTGATTCTAGTGATGTCTCACTCATTGGAATGAAAGGATTGGTACTGGATGAGACCAGGGAAACCATCGTCATTTCACATGACGAACAAACGAAAACGCTTGGAAAACAAGCGATCAGATTCACAGTTGATGATTCGAAAGTCATCAATGGTTCGCTGGTACGGCAGCGAGCAGAAGACAGAATAAACCGTAATTACAAGGAGGATGCAGAATGAGAGACATCGGAGTGGATGTAAAAATGCCATCAGGAGAATGGGATGGAGATGAAAATTGTCCATTTTTTGGAAGTTTAAGATTGAGGGGACAAGTCCTAGAAGGTATTGTTGCCAAATTGGGAATGCAAGGAACGATTATTATCGAAAGAAATAACGTTCGTTACATGAAAAAGTATGAGCGATACGAAAAGAGGACTGGTACAGTAGCGGCACACCTGCCAAGTTGTATCGGAGAGGTTGCCCTTGGCGACCGTGTCAAGGTCATGGAATGTCGTCCATTGAGTAAGACCGTTTCCTTTTGTGTCATTGAGAATATCGGAGGTGTTGCTTGATGAAAGGCATCGCTGGCCGTCAAACACGTGGACTTCCATCCATGGCTCGCTTACAAGTTGCTGATAACACTGGAGCAAAAATTGCACAGATCATCAACGTACTGAAGCTGGGTGGTACCATGCGTCGTTACCCTGCTGCGGGTGTTGGAGACCTGGTGAGAGTCAGTATCAAGCGAGGTACTCCAGAAACTCGACGACAAATGTACGATGCAGTTGTGATTCGACAACGCCGACCATTCCGAAGAGTGGACGGTACCTGGGTTCAATTTGAAGATAATGCCGTCGTCATCACCAATCGTAGAGGTGAAGTACAAGGTTCAGATATCAAAGGTCCTGTTTCAAGAGAGGCTGCAGAAAGGTGGCCTAGAATTGCTGCAACAGCAAAGCAGATTGTATGAGGTGATGGGATGGCAAAAAGTAGTAAATCAAGCAAACAGAGGAAATCTCAGTTTAATGCTCCAATGCATGTTCGAAGAAAGCGAATGTCGGCGAGACTTCAATTGGACAAACCAGATGAAAGACTTGCAGGAATTCGATCAGTGACCGTACGAGTTGGTGATACCGTACGAGTTGTTCGTGGAGATCATGCACATGGTGGCAAGCGAGTAGGTGGAAAAAGAAAGACAAATCCTTTGGTGGGTAAAGTTGTAAGTCTGAATATAGACACAGGACGCTTGGTTATCGAAGGTGCAACCTCGGTTAAAGCCGACAACAAAGAAGAAGCCTTACCAATTCATTGCTCAAATGTCGTTGTGACAAGATTAGATGAAACCGACAAATTGCGAATGCAAAAATTAACTGGAAGAGGAAGTGCATAATATGGGAAGTCCAAGTCATTTGAAAAGACTGGCCATGCCAAGAAGCTGGCCATTGCCAAGAAAAACCAATATTTGGGTCACACGAGCACGCTCAGGCGCTCATGCTCTCGAGAGATGTATGCCGATTAATGTCGTACTTCGTGATGTTTTGGGTGTCGCCCGAAGCACCAGAGAAGTTCGCAGAATTTTACACCAGGGTCTTGTCAAAGTAGACGGCCGCGTTGTCAAAGATAACAAGCGTGGCGTTGGTCTCATGGATGTTTTGTCCGTTGGGGATGATGACTATCGACGCTGTGTTCTCGATACCAATGGAAAACTTAGGTACCGCCGCATTTCTGCTGAAGAAGCAACCTACAAGGTTTGCCGAATCGAAAACAAAGTCACCGTTAAGGGTGGAAAAACACAACTCAATCTTCATGATGGTAGAAATATCCTCACAGATAGCGCATCCCAATACAAGACTGGTGACTCGCTCAAGATTTCACTCCCAGATCAGGAAATTATCGATCATATAGTGTTCGGTGAAGGCACAAAATGCTACTTAGTTGGCGGTGTTCACATCGGCAGCATGTCTTCTGTAACCTCTTACATTGTGAAGCGCTCAAGCATGCCCAATGAAGTAGAATTCGATGGGTTTGGAACAATTGCTCGCAACGTATTCGCTATTGGAGACAATGAATTGCCAGGCGTGGAGGTGAAGGCATGAGTGAGATGTCAAATCCAATGCTCGCCCCACGAATCGTCAAGGTCACCGTAAATATCGGTGTCGGCGAAGGTGGTAATCGACTTTCTAATGCTGAGAAAGTTCTCGAATTGTTGGCAGGTGTGAAGCCAATTCGTACCCTCGGAAAACAACAAAACAGAGATCTCAAGGTACGTGTGGGTGCTCCTATTGGATGCAAAGCTACCATTCGAAATCCAGAGTCAATTAAGAAATTCTTGACCGACGCTTTTTGGGTTCGAGAGAACGTTATTCCTGCCTGGAATTTTGATGCTCAAGGAAACCTCTCCTTTGGAATTCGTGATTATACTGACTTCCCCGACCAAAAATACGATCCAGACATCGGAATTTTTGGTATGGATATCAACGTAGTGATAGAGCGACCTGGTCATCGAGTTTCTCGTCGACGAAGAAGAAAGAGCAAAATCCCTACATCACACCAAGTGACGCCTGATGAATCCCGTCACTGGATAAAAGAAGAATTTGGAATCACCATCATGGAGGAGTAATCATGGCCAGAGATCACGGAGAAGCAATTGGAAGAACGATTGGATGCCGAAGATGCGGTAGAAAGAGAGGCATGATTCGAAGACATGGACTGAGGTTGTGTCGTCAGTGTTTCAGACACGTCGCCCCAGAAATTGGGTTCAAGAAGTTGAGTTGAGGAGGGAAAAAGTATGCAATTTGATCCGCTAAATGATGCTCTAGTAAAGATGTTTAACGCAGAACAGGCTGGAAAATATGAGGTATCTCTTTTCCCAGCGAGTAAACTGTTAGGAAGTGTATTGCAAATTATGCAATCACAAGGTTACGTTGGACAATTTGAGAGAGAAGAGAATGGACGAGGGGGTTCCTACAAAGTTGAACTCCTTGGTACCATTAACCAATGTGGTGTTGTAAAACCACGATACAGCGTCCGAAGAACAGATTTTGATAGATGGGAAGGAAGATATCTTCCAGCCCAAGATTTTGGTTTATTGATTTTGACCACAAACAACGGTGTGATGAGTCACTATGATGCCAAACAGAATAGAATTGGTGGCCGGTTATTGGCTTATGTGTATTGAGGTATTTTTATGGTTCAAATAGACAGAATCGAACATGTCGTTGACCTTCCTGAGGGGGTTAACGCAAGCCTGGATGAAGAGGGTAACCTCTCCGTCTCAGGTGAAAAAGGGTCTTTGAGTCGACAATTTGTCGATCCAAGATGCCAACTATTCCAAGAAGGGAACACAATAACGGTCAGAATCGATATGCCCCGCCGAAAGGAGAAGGCCATGGCTGGTACATGGAAAGCGCACATTGCAAACATGGTCAAAGGCGTAACCTCCGGTTTTGAGTACCATCTCAAAGCCGTTTATTCTCACTTTCCAATGACACTTGCAGTCAAAGGAAATGAATTCGTTGTTAACAACTACTTTGGAGAGCGAGTACCCCGTCGTGCAGATATTCTCGATGGTGTGAAAGTTGAGGTAAAAAATAAGGTTGAAGTGGTTGTTTCCGGAATTGACAAAGAAAAAGTCGGTCAAACATCTGCAAATATTGAGCGATGTACTACGGTAAAGAATCGTGATAGAAGAGTCTTTCAAGATGGAATCTATCTATTGGAGAAAATGTGAGGGGTGAGATCATGACTGAAGAATATGAAAGCATGACCGTTGCTGAGTTGAAGGATTTGCTCAGAGAGCAAAATTTGCCAGTTTCGGGAAATAAGAAAGAACTCATCGCTCGATTACAAGAATCATCTTCTGCTGATGAAGAAGAAGAAGTTGAAGAAGAATCTGTCGAAGAGGAAGATGATTTCGATGACTTTGACGATGATTGGGATGAAGAAGAAGATGAATTCCATGTTGCCCGTCAAAAACCAGTACTCGATGAGGAGACTCAAGAAGCACTCGCTTTGAGAGCCGCTCAGAAAAAGAAGACTCCTAAGTTCCAAAGAACAGAATGGTTTCGATACAAGCGTCTATCACGTTCAGGTTGGAGAAAGCCAAAAGGAATGGATAACAAACAACGACGCAATTACCGATATCGAACCCCTCTGGTCCGAGTTGGTCACGGTAAGATTGCCTCGGCAAGAGGACTCCATCCTTCTGGATTTGCAGAAGTAATGGTTCACAACACCATGGATCTAGAATCCATCGACCCAGAAACCCAAGCCGCAAGAGTTGGTCGAACAGTTGGTGGCAGAAAGCGTGAACAAATTCATGCCCGTGCTGATGAACTTGGCATTCGTATACTCAATCGCAGGAGGGATGTTTGATGCAAATTACTAATCAAAAACGCATGGCTGCTCAAATTCTAAAATGTGGCGTGAACCGTGTTTGGATTCACCCTTCATATGTAGACCAGGTGTCGCAGTCCGTTCAGAAGGAAGATATTCGTGAGGCCATTGAAAGTGGCTGGATTAAGGCCAAAGCGGTTCAAGGAACATCAAGAGCCCGTGCTTTGAAGCGAAGAGCTCAGCGTGCAAAAGGGCGACAGAAAGGTCACGGAAAGCGTTCTGGAAGTTCCAACGCACGTCATCCAAGGAAGCAAAGATGGATGCAAACCATCCGTGCACAACGAAGAGTTCTCAAAGAATTGAGAGCTGATGAAACCATTACGCCGTCACAATATCGACATTATTACCTCAAGGCGAAAGGTGGATCCTATCGTTCAATATCTCATATGAGGTCTCAAATGGAGACCGAAGGATTGGCATTAGGGGGTGCAGAGTGATGGCAAAAGGACCAAGACAGAGAACATCGTTTAGACGCAGAGAAAGCGGTGAAACCGATTATCGACGCAGGCTCAAACTCCTTCGAAGTCGTGAAATGCGTGCAGTCGTACGTGTGTCCAACACGAGGGTTACCTGCCAACTTGTTGATTGGAAAAGTGACGGGGACCGAGTTATTCTCTCATGTACGGGTTCAGACCTTGTAAAGCGTCATGGTTGGCCAGAAGACATGAGTCAGAAAAGCGTCCCTGCTTCTTATCTTACTGGATATGCTCTCGGAAAAGCAGCGGTAACAGCAGGACATGATTCGGCTGTACTCGATATCGGTTTGTCCGCAAGTACGTCCGGTTCCAGAGTTTTTGCAGCACTCAAAGGAATGGTCGATGCTGGTATGGAAATTCCACATGGTGATGAGATATTCCCCTCTGATGAGCGAATCGAAGGAAACCATATCGATGATAAAATCTCAAAGAGTGTTGAATCCACTCGCAAGAAAATAGAGGAGGCCTATCAATGAGCGAAGAAGAAACGGAAGTTGAAGAAATTAACACAGCACCAGGATTGCTGCTTGCTTATGCTCCTGCAGAAGATGAATCTCCTTCAGATCGTAGAAGAAACAAACCCGATGATTCCATCACTGGTTTGAGAAACTGGGTTCCAAAGACTCGACTTGGTCATGAAGTAATGGCTGGACGAATCATTACCTACGAGGACGCCATGAAAAGCGGTCTTCCAATCAGGGAGGTCGAAATCGTTGATGCTCTCATTCCAAACCTAGAAGATGACATTATCAAAGTGAACATGGTTCAAAGAATGACAGACAGTGGACGAAGAGTACGTTTCAATGTCATGGCTTGTGTTGGTAACCGTGATGGTTACGTTGGCTTGGCAATGGCAAAAGGGAAAGAGGTTTCACAAACCATTCGTAAGGCCATAACAGCAGCCAAACTCAACTTGATCCAAGTGCAAAGAGGCAATGGTTCCTGGGAATCCAGTATCGGACCCGGTACTAGTGTGCCTTTCAAGGTACAAGGACAAGCAGGATCCACAAGAGTAACCCTCATGTCTGCACCTGCAGGAAAGGGATTGGTGATTGGTGAAACTGGAAAGCGAGTGCTTCAAATGGCCGGTATCACCGATGTTCTATCCCGAACCAAAGGCCAAACACAAACCACCATCAATTATGCTGCTGCAACTTTCAATGCGCTGGCTCAAGTTAACCGAACTCGAGTTTCAGATGCGAGGAGAGAAGCATTATTCATCCATAAAGGGAGGATGCTTGAATGAGTAAAATTGTCGTAAGAGTCCGCTCGGATGTTGGTGTTGAGCGCTCCATCAAGGAAACCTTGCACATGTTGAATTTGACAAAGGTCAATCACGCAGTCATCATTCCAGATAACCCTCAATACAAAGGAATGCTACAAAAAGCCAAGGACTACATCACCTGGGGCGATGCTTCAAGTTCAACCGTAGAATCCATGCTATCAAATCGTGGCAGAATGTCTGGTGACAAACCCCTTACCGATGATATTGTAGCAGAATCAAGCGATTACAAGAATATCAAAGACCTTGCAAAGGCCATCACCGATGGGGATGCAACGGTCAAAGATGTACCAGGATTGAAGCGAGTTTTCAGACTTCATCCTCCTCGTGGCCCAAAAGGCTGGGGTGGAATCAAAAGGACCTTCGCCATTGGCGGTGCCCTTGGTCCAAGAGGAACAGAGATCGAAGCACTCATTGAAAGGATGATATGAGGTGGTAATGATGGGAAGAGCAAACAAATTTAGAGGTCGATGCCGAACACATGGTCGAGGTCACAAGGCCGGTCGTGGAGCCGGAAAGCGTGGTGGTCGAGGACTTGCAGGTATCAACAAACATCGAGTTATGACTCGAATAAAGTACATGCCTAAACACTGGGGTATGCATGGTTTCAATCGAGATCCGAGTTTGAGAGTCGTTCATAATACTTGCAATGTGAGTGATTTGGAGCGATTAGCTCAAGGTAGCAATGAAATTAATTTGACTGAAATGGGAATCGACAAACTTCTTGGAAGTGGAAGAATTAACGCAGCCATCACCGTTACTGTTGAGAACTGGAGTGCTTCCGCACAATCCAAGGTCGAAGCTGCCGGCGGTTCAATCGTCGGCGATGATGACGAATGGGACGATGAAGAAGTCGAAGAATAAACAGGAGAGTGTAATCAATGAGCAAACAACCAGTTCCATGGGCAATCGCCTTGGTCAGCATTCTGTATTTCGGAATGCTGGTTTATTGGCAATCCGAAGCCCTCTTTGGCGATACAACGCTATATGACACAGATGCTGCTGTGTTCGGCCTTGGTTTATCTGTGGCTTATGTGGCGTACTTGATGTTTGGTTTTCTCAAGGATTTACCCCCTGCTCTCAAAGATCTTCCTGTAATTGGAAAGTTTGGTAAATTACTCGGATGGCTTGTCTTTGTAGGCGTTGCTGTTTGGTACGTAAGGCCGGGTGGAGAACACGTTGAAGCTGTAGGATTCCTGCTTGTTGGAGTGATTTTACTCGGATTCGCTTACACAGCAGCATTGGTCTCTCTCATGTACAGAGGAGACAAAAACAGTCGATTGTATGCGCTTCACAGATTTGTGGATGTGTATCCCTCGATTACCAAACCAGATCGTCACGTTCGTTTCAATGAAAAATTGTGGACCACAACGCTTGTTCTGATTATTTATTTCGCCATGACTAACGTCATGCTATGGGGTCTTTCAGGTCAGGCTCTCGACTTGTTTTCCGGATTTCGTTCCATCATGGCTGGTGCGAGTGGTACAATCATGCACCTTGGTATCGGTCCTATTGTTACCGGTTCCATTATCATGCAATTGTTTGCAGGTGCAAAAATTATCCGCCTTGACCTGAGCAATTCAGAAGACAAGGCCATGTATCAAGGCGTTCAGAAACTCCTTGTTTTGATCATGATTCCAATTGAATCTATTCCTCAAACCTATGGTTTCTTAGACCCTACGCAGAGCCTTATCGAAAACTATGGCCTTGGATGGGCAAACGCCGTGATTGTCGCACAATTATTTGCAGGTTCTTACTTGGTGTTTTTACTTGACGAATTAGTGAGTAAGTGGGGTATTGGTTCAGGTATTTCTCTTTTCATCGCTGCTGGAGTTGCACAATCGACCTTCGTCGGAACCCTTTCTCCACTACCGGTAACAAAGGGATTATCCTACAGTATTCAGAATCCACCATCCGGAACCCTTCCGATGATTTTCTACATGTTACGTGAGGCGACGAATGGTCAGATGATATCTGAGAATGGTTTCGAAACCATCTTGTTAAGTCACGTAAATCCAATCGTGGCATTATTTTCTTCAGTGGTCGTGTTCTTGGTGGTTGCTTATGCTGAAAGCAGTAAACTTGAGCTTCCTCTGACACACGGAAAAGTACGTGGTCATCGTGGAAAGTATCCAATTCGTTTGGTCTATGCGTCAAACATTCCAGTTATTTTGATGGCTGCATTACTTGCAAATATCAACATGTTCTCTCTCTTGTTTTGGAGCCATCCAACGATGTCCAAAACACCATTACTAGGAAAGAATGGTTGGGGTTCATTATCTGAATATATTGGAACATATGAGCCAGGACAATCAGCAGCAAGTGGTGGATTTGCGTGGTATACCTCGATGGTTAACGGGGTCGGTGATTGGCTTATCCCGATTCTCAATCAACAAGGAGATATCTATGGCCATACCCTGTGGGAAATTGCTGGTCACGTCTTCTTCTATGTAGCCATCATGACGGTTGGTTCCATGGTATTCGCGAAGTTTTGGATTGATACTACCAACATGGGAAGTAAAGACGTTGCAAAGAAAATTGAAAATACTGGAATGCAAATCCCAGGTTTCAGAAAGAATCCGCTCGTACTCGAGAAGATCCTCGAGCGATACATTCCACCGGTAACCTACTTCTCTGGTGCATTCGTAGGATTGCTCGCCGCTTGTGCTGATTTGCTTGGAACGGTTGGAAATGCAACAGGAACAGGATTGTTGCTTGCTGTGGGTATCATATTGAGAACATATGAACAAATCCAGAAAGAACAAGCGATGGAAATGCATCCAATGCTTAGACAGTTCTTCGGCGCAGAATGATTGAGCAGTTAATGCTTCTATAGCATAAATTAGGCTCGGTAACCATTTCAAAAATTATCATATTTTTGTCAAATTGGGTGTTTTATCAGCATGTATTTCGATCATTAAACCTGGTTATAATTAAGAATATTCACCGATATTTCTAACATAAAATACCCAAAAATAAGCCTAAAATGTAAAAGAAATATTATTGGCTCATGCACGAGCAGTCCCTCGTTTTTGAGAAATATCGATGGGCATCTTGAAATAGGGGAGGGCGTTCGGGGAGTTGCTTGCGTTGTTGGAACGGCGTTGACGGAAGAGCTTCGGCAATGAACTCCGTCATCATCCAGTAACGAAGCCGAAGCAAAAAGCGGCCTGAAGAAACCACCTCATGGTGTTCGCTTCGGGCCAGGTAGGTGATGGTGTTCACGACACACAATGATGTGTGCAAGAGCTATTTTTGGTGCATCGTGAACCCGTCAATTTTTACAAGGTCAGCGTTATCAATAAAATTGCGATTAAACTTCTAGGGATCGATGAGAGAACCATTTTGGTTCAAGAAATCTGGTTGATCCTGCCAGAGGCGACCGCTATTGGAGTTCGATTAAGCCATGCGAGTAGAAAGAAATTAGATTCTTTGCATACTGCTCAGTAACACGTGGATAACCTGCCCT
>MDTE01057577.1_pt1 | contig 28447 bp, 21 predicted proteins | sample 811231 | NCBI WGS metagenome assembly MDTE01 (sample SAMN05326651, study PRJNA326480) | marine metagenome | isolation source: seawater | place: Indian Ocean: Red Sea | collected 2010 | reverse complement strand
TATTAACACCTCAAGGAAAATATTTATTCGAATTTATAATAATCAAACACAAAAATGGATATTTTTTAGATTGCCCAAAATACCAAATTGAAAATTTAATTAAGCAATTAAATTTATATAAATTACGTTCTAAAGTAGAAATAACCAATCTTTCAAATGAATTTGTTATAGGAGCTCTTTCAAAAGATAAATTTATAGAATTTGAAAAAAATAATAATCCTGGTGTAACAATCAAGTTTAGAGAAGATGCGGTAATATTAGATCCAAGATGTATTAAATTGGGAGCAAGAATAGTAATTAATTTAGAAAAACTATATTTATCTGCTAAAAAATTAGATCTAAAAATTTCCAATATTGAAGAATATTATAAGCTAAGCCATTCTCTTGGAATTCCAAATTCAGATACACAAAACTTTCAAAATAAAATTTTTGGTTTAGAAACGAATTCTGAGGAATTAAATGCTATTGATTTTAAAAAGGGTTGCTATGTAGGACAAGAAAATACTGCTAGAATGAAATTAAAAGAAAAAATTAATAAAAGAGTTTATCCTATAGAAATAATAGAGGGAAGATTTTCTGAAGATGAAGTAATAAAAATTAACAATTCTGAAATAGGTAAGATAATTAATAGTTCTAAATTTTCTTACGGAATTTTTAAATTTAAAGATCCAAATTTTAAGTTGGAAGAAATATTAACTACAGAAAAAGGGAAATTTAAAGTTAAAAAACCTTTCTGGTATTAATCATTATTTATAAATTTAGATAAATTTGGTTTAAAATAATTTGGACCCTTCATAACTTTTCCACTTTCGTTATATATCGGCTTTCCATCTTTTCCTAATTTACTCATATTAGATTTTTGAACTTCATCAAAACATTTATCAAGATCTACCCCAAAAGCATGTCCAGCACCGTAAGTGACATATAAAATATCTGTTAAAGCATCAGCTACCTCTAAAATATCATTTTCTTTAATTGCTTTAGTCAGTTCATCTAACTCTTCTTGAATTAAATTTAATCTAAGTGAATTAATTTTTTCACTTGAAAGCTCAGATTTTTTTTTTACTTCTTGACCAAAGGTGCTCATAAATAAACCTACTTTTTCGAAATTAGTCATTTTTTTTCTCCTTATATTTACAACTGCTAGGATTTTTAATTGTTTTATTGTATAACATTTAAGTACCTTAAATTATATTATGAAAACTAGAAAAGAACACGATAGTATTGGCGGGATCAATGTTCCTGTGGATAAGTTTTGGGGTGCATCCACTCAAAGATCAAAAAAGTATTTTGATATAGGAGAGTTTAAAGTAAGACCAATTTTAATTAAATCTATTGCAATAATTAAAAAGTCCGCTGCGATTGTTCATAAAAAAGAAAAGCAAATAGACGCTAAAATTGCTAATGCAATAATCAAGGCCTCAGAAAATGTAATAAGTGGAAAACTTAAAGATCATTTCCCATTAAAAGTTTGGCAAACTGGTTCAGGGACTCAAACAAATATGAATGTAAATGAGGTAATTGCAAACAGAGCTATACAAATTCTAGGTGGAAAAATTGGTTCAAAAAAACCTGTACATCCAAATGATCATGTAAATAAATCTCAATCTACTAATGATGTATTTCCAAGTGCAATGCATATAGCAATAGCACTAGAAACTAGAGATAAGCTGCTTCCGTCTTTAAATTTGTTAAACAAAGAATTAAAGAAAAAGGTATTAAAGTTCAAAAATATTATTAAGGTTGGAAGAACTCACCTTCAAGATGCTACTCCTTTAACGCTAGGTCAAGAATTTTCAGGATATCAATCACAATTAGAGGACACAATAAACAGAATTAAAAGTGCCCAAAAAGAAATATTTTATTTAGCACAAGGTGGAACTGCAGTTGGGACTGGCATGAATACTAAAAAAAATTTTGACAAAAAAATTTGTAAGGAAATAAGCAAAATAACTAAGATAAATTTTAAACCTGCAAAAAATAAATTTGCTGCTTTAGCGGCACATGATCCAATTGTAAATTTTTCAGGAACTTTAAATACCGCCGCGGTTTGTCTTATGAAAATAGCAAATGATATAAGATTTCTTGGCTCGGGACCAAGAGCCGGTTATGGTGAACTCTTTTTACCTGCAAATGAACCAGGATCATCAATAATGCCAGGTAAAGTAAATCCTACTCAGTCTGAAGCTGTCACAATGGTTTGTGTTAAAGTGATTGGAAATCATAACGGTATAACGATTGCAGGATCTCAGGGACAATTTGAATTGAATGTGTTTAAACCTTTAATTGCTCACAACATTCTTCAATCAATTGATTTATTATCTGACAGTTCAAATAATTTTAGTAAATTTTGTGTAAGAGGTATAAAGGCAAATAAATACAAAATAAAAGAAGATTTAGAAAATTCTTTAATGCTTGTAACAGCATTGGCTCCCAAAATTGGATATGATAATGCAGCTAAGATTGCAAAAAAAGCATTAAAAAATAAAACAACCTTAAAAATAGAAGCAATTAAAAGTGGATTGATTAATGAAAAAGAATATTACCAAATAGTTGATCCAAAAAAAATGATTACTCCAAAATAAAAACTTTGTCATCTTTAAGCAAGTTTTTTAGTTGCTGAAGATTTTTAAATTTATAAAATTGATTTCTGTTTAGAAATCCACTATTTGAGATTTGCGATATAAAACTATTTTTCGTACTAGAATTGAATTGATATGTAAAAAATAAATTTTCTGAAACAATTCTATCTTTATTATAATTAAATAAAAATCTGTTAAACTTTTCTTTATTTGTGATTTTTAATTTTGCATTCATTTGAAGAATTTCATCATTATTTGCAAGGTATTCGTAATCACTCACTTCTAAAATAGCAAAATTACTTAAATAAAATATTTTTTTTGTTGTCGATAATTTAGAGTTATTAAATTTTAATTCTAGTAAAGCTTTTTTAAGGACTTTATTTTCAATATTATTTAATTTTAATGTTAAATTTCCAGACAAATTCTCTAATTTCATATTTTGATTTTTATAAATAAAATAGAGCAGATTTTCTATTTCTTTTAAATTATTTTTTTTTAAATCTAGAGATAAATCAAAATGAAAAGGATGAAAATTTATATATCCATTAACATCAAAATTTGTATTTTTTAAATTTTTGTTTTTAAATTCAATTTTATTTTTAATTATTTTATAATTAATAATATTTTTATTGCTTAAAAAATTTAAAATTAAAGTTCCAATCTGTTTTTCAGTATTTTGGGTTAAATCATCTTCAAGTTTATTTTCAATTTGTAAATTGGGTTCTTTTAGTTTTAAATTAATATTTTGAATATTTGGTGACTTATAATCAATTAAATAATTAAACTCATAATCTGAGTCAAATATATTACCTATTATACTTAAAATTTTTTTATTATTTATATAGTCAATTTGATAATTAAAATCTTTAATAGATGATAAAAGAATTATTTCATCATTTTTATTTTTAAAAAATAACGTACTGTTTTTAATAATAAAATTATTAATTATATTTTTTTTTAGATTGTGTGTGAAATTTTTTAAAGATAAATTATTTAAATAAAAATTAGCTTTTCTTACAACAACTTTTTTAATTTTATATTTATCCTTATACAAATCAGTAATTGATAAAAAAACCTTAATATTTTTTAGTTCAGATAAAATATCCTCCTCATCATTTTTAATTTTGAGATCTGCACTTTTGATGAGCAAATGTGGCGAAGGGATAAACCTGAAACTAATGTCCTTTAAGTTGTAAATGTTAATTTTAAACTCTTGATTAATGGTTTTTGCAATTTTTTGGTTGTATTTTTCATAATCATAAAAAGTTGGAACTGAAAAAAATATAGCTGTGCCAAAGAAAATTATAAAAAATATGATAACGAGATGAAAAGGATCTTGTTCTTTAAAAAAATTACTTTTAAAAGGAAAATTGTATAATTTTTTTTTCATATATAAAAATACTTATACAACTAAATATTAAAATGTTAAATTTTGATTACTTAAATAATTTGAATGATAAACAAAAAGAGGCTGTTACACATTTAAACGGACCTTTGCTAATTGTTGCTGGAGCAGGATCGGGAAAAACTAAAGTACTAACTTCAAGAATATGTCATATAGTATTATCTGGCAAAGCATCACCGAATGAAATCTTAGCTGTAACATTTACTAATAAAGCAGCTAACGAAATGCTTAGTAGAATTCTTTACAATTTAAAAAAGAAAAAATTTGGAATGCCTTGGGTTGGAACTTTTCATTCCATTTGTGTTAAAATTTTAAGAAAACATGCTCAAGCAGCAAATTTAAATTACAATTTTACAATTGTAGATCAAGATGATCAGAGGAAGTTGATAAAAAATATTTGTAAATCAGAAAATATTGATACGAAGAAAATATCTCCAAATTATATTCTCAATATTATTGAAAAATGGAAAAATAAAGGTTGGTACCCTGATGATGTAGTTTTAAAAAAAAGTGATAGGTTAGAGATATCTTTTCTTAAAATTTATAAAATCTATCAATCAAAGCTCTTGGATCTAAACGCATGTGACTTTAATGACTTGATACTGCATTGTATTAAAATTTTTGAAAATTACCCAGATATTACGACTATGTATTCAAAAAATTTTAAATATATTCTTGTAGATGAATATCAAGATACAAATTTAATTCAAAGTAAGTGGTTGAATTTGTTATCTAAGGAAAATAAAAATATTTGTTGTGTTGGTGATGATGATCAATCTATTTATAGCTGGAGAGGCGCAGAGATAAAAAATTTTTTAGAATTTGACAAAACATATGAAAACACAAAAATAATTAGACTAGAGAAAAATTATAGATCAACTCAAAATATTTTGTCAGCAGCATCAAGCCTAATTTCTAATAACGAAAATAGAGTAGGAAAAACTTTGTATACTGATGGTGAGGAAGGAGAAAACGTTTATTTAGATAGTTACAGAAGTGGTAAAGATGAAGCTATTGGTGTTGGAGAAAAAATAGAAAAACTCAAATCGAAATATAAATTAAATAACATATCTATTTTGGTTCGTGCAATTTTTCAAACAAGGGAATTTGAAGAAAGATTTCTAAAAATTGGAATACCATATCGTATTATTGGTGGAACAAAATTCTATGAAAGAGCTGAAATTAAGGATTGTATTGCATATTTGAGAATTGTAAATCAATCTAGAGATGATTTATCTTTTGAACGAATAATAAATGTTCCAAAAAGATCAATTGGAGAAACCACTGTTAAAACGATTTATGATTATGCTAAACAAAATGGATATTCACTTGAAGATAGTGCAAAAAAAATGATTGAACTCAATTTATTCAAACCAAAGCCTAAGATAGGTTTAAATTCAATACTCGGTTTGTTAGAAAAATGGAGATTTGATTTACGAAAAAAAACTAATCATGTTAAATTATTGCAATTAATTTTGGACGAGTCAGGTTACAGCCAAATGTTAAAAGATAAAAAGGACCTAGAGAATGAAAACAGACTTGAAAATATAAAAGAACTTTTAAACGCAATGAAAGAATTTGACAATCTTGAAAGCTTCTTGGAACATGTAGCTCTTGCAACATCAATAGATCAAGATTGGGAAGGCCAAAAGATTAATTTAATGACAATGCACTCCTCTAAAGGATTAGAGTTCGACGTGGTCTTTTTACCAGGATGGGAAGAGGGATTATTTCCTCACCAAAAATCAATGGAGGAAAAAGGTCAAAATGGATTGGAAGAGGAAAGAAGATTGGCTTATGTCGGAATAACTCGAGCCAAAAAAATAGCTCATATTTCATTTTCTATGAATAGATTTTATCAAGGTGACTGGATTGATAGTATATCTTCGAGATTTATAGATGAGTTACCAGAGCAAAATATTGAAAAAAATAATAATTTTTTACAAGATGAAAATGATGATTTTGAATTTAACCAAGATATAGATTATGAAAGTGAAATTAAAAGCCCAGGTTGGCTAAGATACCAAAAAAGAATTAAATCATGAATCAAATTGATAAAATAAAGAGGTTAATAATTTTTAATCAGCTAGATGCATACATCGTACCTAAAAATGATGAATTTTTTAACGAATATGCATATCCAAATAGACTTAAAACAATATCTAACTTTTCTGGATCTGCTGGATTTGCAATTATAACAAGGTCAATTGATTATCTTTTTGTTGATGGGAGATATTTGATTCAAGGAAAAAAGGAAAGTGGAAAAAATTTCAAAATTATTGAAATTCCTAATGTGTATCCAAAGGATATTTTAAGTATCAATAAGTACAAAAAAATTGGTTATGACCCAAAACTCTTAACTAGTTCAATGATAGAAAGGTTTTTTGGTAATAATTATAAATTAATTCCAATTAGAGAAAATTTGGTAGATAAAATTTATAAAGAAAAAAAAAATAAAGAAAATTTGTTTTTTAAAATTCATGACAAAATTATAGGTGAAAATGTTAACTCAAAAGTTAATAAGCTTCATCAAAAACTAAGAAAAGACAAAATAGACAATATATTTATCTCGGCACCTGAGAATGTTGCATGGTTATTGAATATTAGAGGAGGTGATAATCCAAATAGTCCAATACCAAATGCAAGATTAATAATGGATAAAAAAAAGAATATTTATTTTTTCAGTAATTTGAAAAAAATTAAAAATATCAAAAAGCGAATTAATTATAAAAAAATACAATTTTATAGCTTTGAAAGTTTCTATCTTGTTTTATCGAAGCTGAATTCAAAAAATTTTCTAATAGATGAATTAAGTTGTTCAATTTTTTATGAAAGTTTAATAGAGTCAAAATTTAAAATTGTTAGTTATAGTGACCCAATTTATAATTTTAAATCAATTAAAAATAAAGCCGAAATAGAAAATATGAAATCTGTTCATATTAAAGATGGTGTAGCTCTTACAAAATTTCTATATTGGATTAAACAAAAAAAAAATTTTGGATTCGATGAATTATATTTAATTAAAAAATTAGAAAAATTTAGAAAAAAAAATAAAGATTATATTTATCCAAGTTTTAGTACAATTGCAGGATCGGGTCCAAACAGTGCAATAATACACTACAGATCCTCAAAAAAAACAAATAGAAAAGTAAAAAAAGATGATATTTTTTTATGTGATTCTGGTGGTCAATACAAGTATGGAACTACTGATGTAACAAGAACTGTTTGCTTTACAAAACCTTCTAAAAGAATTAAGAAAATTTTTACACTTGTTTTAAAAGGACATATTGCTGTTGCTACAAATAATTTAAATAAAATTAGTAAAGGTAATTTGATAGATAAAAAAGCTAGAGACCCTTTAAATAAATTTAATTTAGATTATGGACACGGCACAGGACATGGAGTTGGCTTTTTTTCGAATGTTCACGAAGGACCTCAATCAATTTCAAAATTTAATACGCTTAAATTACGAGAGGGCATGATTGTAAGTAACGAACCGGGTTATTATGAAGAGGGAAAATTTGGAATAAGAATTGAAAATTTAATATATGTCGAAAAAGTGAAAAAAAAATTAATTTTTAAGAATTTAACTTATGCACCTATAGATAAAGATTTAATAGATTTAAGTCTCTTAAATTCTCATGAAAAAGATTATTTGCTTAAATATAATTTAGAAACTTACAAAAATATTTCAAAATTTTTAAAAAAAGATGAGAGAAAATGGTTATTGAATTCAATTTATTAATTTATTAAATTCAACTTGATTTATAATTTTAATTTTTATTTCCTTAGCTTGATTTACTTTTTTTAATGTTGGCTTTTCTCCAACTATTAAATAATTTAATTTTTTGCTAACCGAGCTCAAAATTTTACCTGAATTTTTTTCTATTATTGATTTAGCTTCAGCTCTACTCATATTTTGAAGTTTTCCAGTTATTAAAAAAGTGAAATTTCTTAATTTTCCTGTTTTATTAACCACTTCATTTTCTATATTTAAATTTTTTGCAAGCTCCTTCAAGACTTTGAGGTTTTCATTTAGTGAAAAGTATTTTCTTATTGATAAAATCTGTATATCTCCAATTCCATCTATGTTTAAAAATGAGTTAAAATCATAATCTTTATCTATTTTAATAAATTTTTCTTTGGTCTGTAAATGACGTGCAATTAATTTTGCATTTTCTTGCCCGATATGTCTTATACCCAATGAAAATATAAATTTGTTTAAACTTATGTTTTTTGATTTTTCAATTGAAAATTTTAGATTTGTGACTGATTGAGTGCCCCAGCCTTCCATACTTTCAATCTCTTTATAGTTTAATTTGAAAATATCTTGAGGGAAACGTATTAATTTTTTTTCCCAGAATTTTTCAACAACCTTTTTTCCAAGTCCCTCAATATTTAAAGCTTCTTTGGAAACAAAATGTTTAATCTTTTCTATTGCGATTTTTTCACACATAAATCCTTCAGATGAACATCTTCTTACTGCATCAAATTTTTTTGTTTGTTCGTTAAATTCCTTTTCCGCAGTTGATCCACAAGAGGGACATTTATCTGGAAAATTATATTTAATTGACTTTGAATTTCTTTTCTTAAAATCTACAGATATAACATGGGGTATAACATCTCCCGCTCTTTCGACTTTAACAATATCACCTATTCTAATATCTTTTTTATTTATTTCGTCTTCATTGTGTAAAGTTGCATTAGAAACTACCACTCCACCTATATTAACAGGTTCTATTTTTGCAACAGGAGTAAGGGCTCCTGTTCTGCCAACTTGAATTTCAATATTAAGAATTTTTGAAAATGAAAAAGCTGCTGAAAATTTATGTGCAACAGCCCAACGTGGAGCATTTCCTACAAAACCCAACCTATTTTGTAATTTTAAATCATTTATTTTATATACTAAACCATCAACATCATATTCTAATTTATATCTTTTCTTCTCAAAACTTTCATGATTTTTAATAAGTTCGTCAATATTAGAAATTACTTTATTATCCTTGTTAGTTTTGAAACCCCACTTATTTAATGAATTTAAAAAATCAGATTGTTTATCAAAATTATTATTTTCAAATAATCCAAATGTATATGCAATAAATTTTAAAGGAATTTTCTTTGTTTCAATGGAATCTTTTTGTCTTAATGAGCCGGAAGCAGCATTTCTTGGATTTGCAAACTTTTCTTTTAGTTTTTCAAAATCAATTTTATTTATGTAAACCTCCCCTCTTATTTCAATATTTTTTGGAAAATCATTAAATTTTATATTTTTTGGAATATCGCTAATAGTTTTAAGATTATTGGTTATTAATTCACCTTCATAACCGTCACCTCTTGATAATCCTGAAACCAAAATTCCATTTTTATAAGTTAAAGATGCAGATATCCCATCTATTTTAGGCTCAACACTATATTCAAAGGTTTGGGATAAATTTAAATTAAGATAATTTTTTATTTTTTTTTGAAAATTATTTAAATCATTTTGATCAAAAATATTTGACAGTGAAAGCATGGGTACTTTATGTTTTTGTTTTAGAAAATTTTTAGATGGTTTATAGCCAATAGTTTTTGATGGGGAATTTTTATGTTTTAAAAAACTATATTTTTTTTCTAAATCTAATATACTTTTTTTTAGTTGATCATATTCATTATCTAAAATTAATGGTTTATCTTTAGAATAGTAAAGCTCATTATGTTTATTAAATTCTTTAATTTTATTGTTGTAAATTTTTTTAATTGACTCACTTTTTTTCATTAAAAAATTTTCGATTTAATTTTATCAATCAAAGGCTTTTTATTTTTATTTTCAAGTTTTTTTTTAGAACGCTCATAATTTTTATTAAATATTTTATAAGATTTTTCATACCACTCACTAGATTGATAATTATATCCTAATAAATACGCATAATTTTTTGCCTCATTTTCTAAACCTAGTTTGTAATGAATTTCAACAAGTCTATATAAGGCCTCCTCAATAAATATTGTATCATCATATTTTTCAACGACTGTTTGCAATCTGTTAATTGCTGGTATCCATTTGTCTTTTTCAAAATAATATCTGGCTAAAAAAATTTCTTTAGACGCCAAAATTTCGTTTATCAATTCTAATTTAAAAGTAGAGTCTATGGCATAATCAGTTTTTGGATATTTTATTGTTAAAATTTCAAAATATTCTTTTGACTTTAATAAAGCATTCAGATCTTTTGTTTCATCAACTATTTGATCATAGTAAGAAATGGCTAAAAGATAATATGCATAATCAGTTCTAGGATGATTTGGGTAAGTTTTTAAAAATCTATTAACTTCATAAATTGTGTCATCGTAATATTCATCATAATAAAATGAATATGCTGCCATTAATGCAGCTCTTGGTGCCCAAACTGACTGAGGAAACAAAAGCTCTGCTTCACTAAATTTTTTTGCAGCACTCAGACCATCTCTCTCATTCAATGCTTTTAGACCTTCTTGATATGCATCAATCATTTGTAAATCAATTTCCTTATCTTCTATTATTTCAATTGAATTTTTATTTGTTGAACAAGAAATTATAAATAGATAAAAAATAGTTACAAATAATGAGATTAAACGCATAACTACTTAATAACAGAAATTTAAAAAATTTCTATTTTTAAGCAATGGATTTTAGGTAAGATCTATCTAATATTTGGTATGGTAATGTCTTTTCTTTAATTTCTATAACAGTAAAGTTTGATTTATCTGAAAATAGTTTTCTTAAGATTTTATTTGTAAGGCCATGCCCTCCCTCACAAGTTTTTAAAGATCCAACCATTCTATACCCTGACAGATACAGATCTCCCATGCAGTCTAAAATCTTATGGTTAACAAATTCTTTATGATTTCTTAGACCTTCTGAATTTAAAATTTCATTTTCTCCAACTACAACTGCATTTTCCAAACTGCCACCCTTAGCTAATCCAGCACTTTTAAGTTTCTCAACATCTTCATAAAGACAAAATGTTCTAGATTCGAAAATATGTTGTAAGTCATCATTAAAAATATTTATTTTATTTTTTTGATTACCAATTATTTTATTCTTGTATCTGATTTCAAAATCTATTTCTGATGCTACTTTGGATTTATCAATTGTTATACTCTTAGTTCCCTCTTGATAAGTTACTTGCTTTTCTATTTTTATTAATTTTATAGGTAACGACGATATATCAATACCTGCCGACAATATTTTTTCTACAAAAATTTTTGCTGATCCATCTAAAATTGGCAACTCTTGAGAATTAGTTTCTACAATAATGTTGTCTATTCCTAGACCATAAAGTGCACCCATTAGATGTTCTATTGTTGAAACTTTTACTCCGTTGTCATTACTAATTGTTGTGCATAAAGTTGTATCTACAACATTGTCATATGATGGAATTATTATATTGCTGTTTTTTATGTCGGTTCTTTTAAAAGTAATTCCTGTATTTGGTGCAGATGGTATTAGTTTTAGCTTTACCAATTTCCCAGTATGTAATCCAACACCTTCTATGGAAATTTTGTTTTTAATAGTCTTTTGATTTAAAATAGACATAGTTAGCTTATATTTGAAAAATATCGCTTAAAAAAAACAACTAATGTTACAGAAAATTGCTAGATATTAGTTTAAGTAGCTAAATAACTTTTCAAAAAAACCCTTATTTTCAAGGTTAACTGACTGTTTTGCAGGTTGTATCTTTTTGTTCTTAAGATTGAACTCAACAGCACTATTGCAACAGTCATAATTCTTTTCACTTATAATTTTCATTTCTTTAATAAATTTAAATTCCGGTCCGAAAGACAAAAGATTTTCATTTAAAACTTTTGAGCCGTTACCAATAAAGAAGAGTCTTAAATCATCATTTAGTGATTTATTGATAATTAATGGACAATTTAAAAATAATATTTCTATAATTTCCTCTAAACGAGAATTTATTATTTTATTTAATAAATCATCCTCATTGAGAACTTCTTTGAGAAAATTCTTTTTGAAAAATTTTAATTTTTTTGACTCTGCATTTCTATAATCTATTTTCAAAATTTTACTAATATCTCTTGTAATATGATCACCACCTATATGCGTATTGTTTAAGTATAATAGTTTATTATTTTTAAATATTGAAAGACTACTTTTTTTCAAACCTATATCAATAAAAGAACTATATCCAGTCATTCCAAATTTTTTAGTTAATCCTTCAGATTTTATAAAGCTTGTACAAAAAATATTTTTAACAGCAATGTGTTTCTTTAAAAAAAGTTCTTTCAGCTTATTGCTAATTTTTTTGTCAATCAAAATAAACTTTAATTCAATTATTAAATTAGAGGATCTTGTTGTAACTTCTTCGATTTCATTAACTATTTTATCATCGAGTAAAATCTGATGTTTAATAATATGTAAAATATCTTTCTCTTTATAATTAATTTTAATTTCGTTTTCACTTTGGTTAATCAAATAATCAATATCTGGCTCTGAGATTTTTTTTTTTTCATAGTTTTTTTTGATTGAGTAATCTAACGAAAAAATACTAGAGGAGTCCACCATTAAGATAATTTCATTTAAATGCTGACCTAGTTCTTTTTCTGCTTTATCTATAAGATTAAATATTATATTTTCTTTTGAATCATTTTCTTCTTTTGTGAAATCTATTTTTTCTTCAAAAAATAAATTATTATTCAATATCTCTTCATCATAAATTGCCAATCTTATATGAGTTGACCCATATTCAAAAATTGAAATTGGAGAATTAATTTTAGTCATTTTACTATAATTCTACCAGCAACTCTTAAGTCAATTATCTTAAAATTGTTAAACTGATTTTTATTGTATATTTTTTTTAATTTCTTTAAAGTTTCATCAAGACCATTAAAAGGTAGTTTTATTATTAAATTATTTTTAAATTCTAAATCCCATCTATCAGATTTAAAATAATAAATTCTAGTAAAATCCTTTAAATTAAATTCATTTTCTAATAATAATTTATTTAAACTTAAAAATTTATTAATATTTATTGTTCCGATTAAAATAGGCAAGTCTTTGGTTGAAATAATTTTGTCTTTAATTTCTTTACCATTTTGTCCAATTAATATTTTTTGATTATTTTCCAAAAAATAAGCTAGTATTTCTGTTTGTTTTACTTCAACCTCGATAGCTGAAGGATATTTTTTTTTAATTTTATATTCTTCAACTAAGTTAAATTTATCAAATAAAAATGCTAATTCTTCCGTTTTCAAAAGAAAAATATTTGAGTTGATAAACTTATTTAAAGACAACAAAATATTTTGATTTAAATTTTCATTCAAACCATTTTTGATCTCGATCTTGTTTATATTAAAAAAATTATTAAAATTGTTTGTAATTTTAAAATTATGAATGCTAACTAGTATTATTAGTATAATTAAATAAAAATATAATTTACGTCTATCTGTTAGTCGAGGCATCCTTGATGATCCATTTTATTAAGTTATAAAAATTAATACCTTTGAATTTTGCAATCTCTGGTACGAGTGATAACTCAGTCATGCCAGGTTGAGTATTAATCTCGAGTAAATAAAACTTATTATTATAATACCTGAAATCACTTCGTGTTACTCCTTTACATCCTGTAATCTTATGTGCTTTGAGAGCTATAGCTTCTATTTTTTGAATTTGTTTTTTGGGAAGATTGACAGGTAATATATGTTCTGTTTTTGCATTTTTATCGTATTTCGCTTTATAATCATAAAACTTTCTTTTTGGAACCAGCTCTATGGTTCCTAATTTCCTATTTCCCATTATTGCAACTTGTATCTCTCGCCCAGGAATATATTTTTCAATTAAAATTTCCTTTTCGTTTTTAAGCTTACCTAAGTTTTTGTAAAAATTATTTTTATTACATATAAAAACGCCCACGCTTGAACCTTCATTAACCGGTTTAATTACTACTGGAAAATTTAAGTATCTAACAACTTGTTTATAAATTTTTTTGTAATTCCCTTTTATATTCTCTTTTAAAATTAGATATTTTGGAGTGAGAATTTTATGTTTATTAAATATATTTTTTGTAATTAATTTATTTATGCAAATTGAAGATGCCTCAACACCTGAATGTGTGTAACTGATACCCTCGTTTTCTAAAATTAATTGAACATATCCATCTTCACCAAATCTACCGTGTAAAGCGTTAAAAATAATATTTGGTTTAAATTTTCTTATTTTGGCAACAAAATTTTTTTGGGGATCAATTATTTTACATTTATATTCATTTTTAATTTGATTGTATACAGCTTTTGCAGTTTTAAAACTTATTTCTCTTTCTTTTGAATAACCTCCAGCTAATATTAATATTTTTTTCTTCATTTTATGAAGTTAAAACTATTTCTAATTCAAGATTAACTCCTGTTTTCTTATACACATTTTCTTTTATAAAATTGATAAGATTTTTCATATCATTAGATGAAGCTTTTTCTTTATTAATAAGAAAATTACAATGTTTTTCAGATACTGTTGCATCACCGAACATTTGATTAGTTTTTTTAATATCTATAGATTCCTTAATTAACTCCCAGACCTTTTTATTCGTTTGGTTTATAGGGTTTTTAAATGTACTCCCACTTGTTTTAACTCTTAGCGGTTGAGCAAGTTCTTTTTTATTTTTTAAATCATCAATTTTTAATTTAATTTTTTCCTTTGAAGACAAGGTTCCTTTAAAAGTTCCACTTAAAAAGATTAAATTTTTTGATAAATCCGTAGACCTATAATTAAAACTTATATTTGATGCAGGAATAGTTAAGACTTTACCATAGAAATCTATTGCTTGAACTGAGACTATGATATCCTTAAACTCTTTACTAAAACACCCTGCATTCATTTTTATCCCCCCACCTATTGAACCGGGAATGCAAGATAAAAACTCAAATCCTTCAATTTCGTTTTCCATTGCAAATTCTGCAACTTTTTTATCTAAACAAGAACTTCCAGAAATAATATAATTTTCTTTTAACTTTGAAATATTATTAAAATTTTTTCCTAGTTTTATTACCACGCCTTCAAAAATATCATCGCCAAAAAGAGTATTAGATCCAGCCCCTAAAACAAAAATTTTTCCTCTTTGATTATATTTTTTTAAAAATAACGAAAGGTCGGATAAAGAGTTTGCAATTAAATAGATTTTTGATTTTCCACCAATATTAAACCAGTTTAAGCGTGACAAATCATGATCAAAATTAATACGAGAATTATCAACAAAACTAATTTTTTCTAGATCATCTATTTTCATTTTATAATTTTAGGTAAATTTCTAATCCAACTTGATATGGTTCCAGCACCCATTCCTATGACTATTTTGTTACCGTAAATATTTTGCCTTGCATAATTTGCTAATTCTTTCTCATTATTTATCATTATCAAATTTACTTTAGAATTTTTAATTATTTCCTTAGCAAATTTAAAGTAATTAAATTTTAGCTTTATGTTTTCTCCAGCTTTGTAAATTGGACACAATAAAACTGTATCAGAGTGTTTAAAACATTTCGTGAATCTATACTTTAATGAATTTAGTCTAGAAATTCTGTGTGGTTGAAACACAGATATAATTTCTTTTGATTTGTACACTTCACGTGTTGATTTGAGTAATTCATTTATTTCAGTTGGATGGTGTGCATAATCATCGTAATATAAACTTTTTTGACTTTCAAATATAAAATTAAATCTTCTTTGAACACCCTTAAATTCGAGAATAGCTTTTTTAATTAGTTTAATAGATATACCCATCATAATAGCAACAGCTATAGATGCAGAACAGTTTTTTATATTATGAATACCAATTAAAGGAATTTTAAACGATTTAATTATTTTTTTTTTTTGATTTGGTAATTTAATTTCTAAATCAAATTTAGATATATTGCTTTGCAGATTTATATTTTTTATCCTAAAATTTGATTTTTGATTTAATCCATATGTAATAATATTTTGATTTTTAATTTTATTTAGAATTGATTTATTATTAATGTCATCTAAACATATTAATGTTTTTCCAAATGAGGGGGTTTTCTCAGCAAATTTCACAAAATTATTTTTTAAATTTTCAATAGAGCCATAAAATTCAAGGTGCTCATTATCAATGTTGGTTATAATTGAATAAGTAAAGGGCAATTCTAGAAAGCTTCCATCTGACTCATCAGACTCTAGAACACACCATTCACCTTTTCCAAGTTTAGCAGAATTACCAATTGAATTAATAACACCTCCATTAATTGTGGTTGGATCTAAATTAGACTTTGAAAAAATAGTTGAAACTATTGATGTAGTAGTAGTTTTTCCATGAGAACCTGCAACTACAACATTTTTGTAAAGAGATACGATGCTTGCCAACATTTCTCCTCTTTTATAAATAGGTATTTTCCTATTTCTTGCTTCAATAAATTCTGGATTATTTTTTTTAATTGCAGAGGAAACAACAATTATAGTTGCATTTGATATATTTTTTTTTTTATGTCCTAATTGTATTTTAATTCTATTTTTTTTTAATCTCTCAATATTTTTACTTATTTGCTGATCTGATCCTTTTACATTGAAGCCTAATTCTCTCATTATAAGTGCTAAGCCACTCATACCTATTCCACCAATACCAATAAAATGAATTACTTCTTTTTTACCTAAACTAATTCTCATTAAAAAAACTTATTAATATTTTATTTATATTTTTCCAATTATTATTCTCAGAATATCTAATTAGATTTTTTTTTTTCTCGATATACTCATTTTTATTATTTTTAAATTGATTAATTATTTTATATATATCACCAGAATTAAAGTTTTTTTCTTCTAATATCCAGCAACAATTTAAATCTTTATATCTTTTTGCATTAATAAATTGATGATTATCTGTTGCATAAGGGAATGGTATAGCAATAAAAGGTATATTTAAATGTGCTAGTTCTGCTAATGAAGAAGCTCCTGATCTAGAAATAGCTATATCAAATTTATAATTTTTACATAAGAAATTTTCCTCAAAAAAAAATAAATTATTTTCGATATTATTATTTATATATTCTTTCTTGTAATTATTTAAATCAAACCCCTTAGATAATTGCTGTGTAACTTTGACTTTATACTTTTTAGATAATTGTAATATTTCACTTTTCAAATAGTTGGTAAAAAATAGCGATGCTTGGCTTCCCCCCATTATAAGTATACTTAAAAAATTTTCATTATTTTCAATTGAAGTATTTTTTTCATAAAAACATTTATTTAAAATTGGAGCTATTTCGATTAATTTATGCAAATATTTTTTATCAATGCCTTTAAGATTTTTATCATAGCAAATTATCTTCGTTGCAAATTTTAATAAAAATTTATTTGATCTACCAATAATAGAATTTGGTTCAAATAAAATTATTTTTTTATTAAATACTTTTGCAGCTAAAACAATTGGGAAAGACATGTATCCCCCAGTACTAAAAATAATGTCAAACTCTTTTTTGTTAAGAAGAAATATGGACTTTACAAAACTATATAAAATAAAAATTATTTTAATTGGTAGAAAAAATTTTTTTTCTGGAACTTGTTTTACCTCAAAAATAGTTTTGTTAATTTCTTTAGGAAAAAATTTTGCACCTCTTGAGTCTGTATAGAGTTTAACATCAAAATCTTTTTTTAAATGGTCATATAAGTTAAGAGCGGGAATAACATGACCTCCTGAACCACCTGTTGATATTAATATTTTTTTCAATTATAAACTCGCCTTTTTGTTAGATTTAAAATTATTCCTGAAATTATCGAAATACTAATTATAGATGATCCACCATAGCTTATATATGGTAAAGTCATACCCGTGGTTGGTAAAACTCTTAAATTCACTCCAATATGAACAAATGTCTGCATTAATAATATTGAAATTAATCCTGTAAGTACCATTTTAAATACATTGTCATTGGTGTCTCTTATTTTCTTAAAAATGTTATAGGCAAAAAAAATAAAGGATAACATAATTAAAAGAATTATAATTATTCCAAATTCTTCAGATATTACTGAAACTATAAAATCAGTATGTGCTTCTGGTATTTTTGAATTTAAAGTTCCTTCTCCAATTCCTTTTCCAAAAAAACCTCCATCGATTATTGCTTCAGATGCTTTTTCAGCTTGTGAATAACTATTTGATGAACTATCAAAAAAATATGAAATTCTAATTTTAATGTAATTGAATCTTTCAACAAAGAAAATTAAATATAATAGGATAGTTAAAAAAAACCCAAACAATCCAAAAAAAATTATCAAATTAATACCTGAAATAAATATTAATGCTAACCATGTGAAAACAATTAACATGGTCTGACCTATATCTGGCTGAGATATTAATAATAAAACTATTGGAATGATAAGAAACAAAGATAATAAATATTTGAAGTAGAGATTATACTTTTGATGGTTTAAAAAAAAAGCAAGAATGACAACATAGAACGGTTTTATAAGTTCTACAGGTTGAAATCGAGGCAGAAAAGGGAGATCTAACCATCTTTTAGAGCCTTTAACCTCTGCTCCAATAAAAGGAACAAGCAATAATAATATGAAAAATAAAATAAATAGTCCTATAGAAATTTTAATTAAGAGATTTTCATTTAATAACGAAAATAGAAACATCATAAAAAAACCTATGAGAATAAATATTAAATGTTTAATAAAAAAATAATATGAATTAGTATTTAGTCTATCAGAAGCTATTAAGGATGTTGAGGCCAATGAAAAAAATAAACCCGCTATGAAAAAAGAAATCACAAAAAATAAAATTGTTTTATCAACATTTTTCCACCAACTGTAGTAATTTTCATAGAGTTTTATTTTGTTAACCATATCTTTATTTAATAATTATTTTTTTAATTAATATATTGAAATATTTACCTCTCTCCTCAAAATTTTTAAATTGATCAAAAGATGCAGCTGAAGGGCTAAATAAAATTATTTTTTTTTTTATATCATTTTTTATATTCTGTTTGATATTCAAGATAGCAGTCTTTAAATTTTTAAAATATTTGAATTTTATTTTATTTCTAAATTGCTTTTCAAAATAATTTTTATTTAAACCAATTATATAAGCATTAATATTTTTATAATATTTTTTATTTAAATTAAAACCATCACCTTTTTTATGTTGGCCACCCACAATCCAATGAATATTTTTATAAGTTTTTAGAAGACCTATTGTTGAAGAAAAACTGGTAGACTTTGAATCATTTATGATTTCAAGATTTTTTTTATTATAAATTATTTGTTTCCTAAATTTAAGTGTTTTGAATTTATTTAGTGGTTGGAATATTTTTGTATCTACAAATTTAAACTTTTTACAAATTTTATAGACATAATGAATATTATTTAAATTATTCATATCGAGCAAAAGTTTATTTTTAATTTTTTTCTTAAAGAAATTTACTTTGTTATACTGTATTGAATTTAGATTTGATTTAATATTTTTATAAATAATATTTTTTTTTAAAATTGGATTATTTTTTTCAATGTAAGAATGATTATTTTTATCTTGATTGTAGATTAATTTGAGTTTGGTTCTTGCATAGTTATTTATATTTTTGTGTCTCTCTAAGTGATCAGCACTTAAGTTCAAAATTGCAGCATGATCGGTTTTAAAATATTTATTATAAGATATTTGATATGAAGATGCTTCAATAACAAATATGGTTTTTTTATTGATATTTTTTTCTAATAGTGGTGGACGACCAATATTTCCAACCAATCTTACATCAATATTATTAAATTTAAAAATTTTATACAACATTTGACAAGTGGTTGATTTGCCGTTTGTACCAGTAATGGTAACCTTAATATTTTTAGGAAATAATAAATAAAATATATCTAGCTCTGTAACAATTTTTTCCTTATTTCTTTTTAAAAAATTTTTTAATTTACATTTTTCAATATCTATTCCTGGACTTATAACTATAAAATCATATTGAGATTTGCTAATTTTGTTTATACTTATGAATTGCTTAAAATTATTTTTTTTTTTTAAAAATAAATTATCATCAAAAATATTAATTTTATTTTTTTTAGACAAAAATTTAAGACTTGATTGTCCAGAGAGACCTAAGCCATAAATCAAAATATTTTTGTTAATAAAATTTTTATTACCAAACATTTATCTCAATTTTAATGTTGCAAGTCCAATCATTGCTAGAATTAATGAAATTATCCAAAATCTAATAACTACTGTGGACTCTGGCCATCCTTTTTTTTCAAAATGATGGTGAATCGGTGCCATCATAAATATTCTTTTACCAGTTAATTTAAATGAGATTACCTGTACAATTACTGATACAGCTTCTAATACGAATAAACCCCCAGTAATTGCTAAAACAATTTCGTGTTTAGTAACAACACCTACAGCACCCAGAGATCCACCCAATGCTAAAGAGCCAGTATCACCCATAAATATTTTTGCTGGAGGAGCATTAAACCACAAAAAACCAATCGATGCTCCAATTATTGCTCCACAAAAAACTGATACCTCTCCAACCCCTTCGATATATGGTATCAATAAATATTCAGAAAAAATTATATTACCTGACACATAGCTTATAAATCCAAAACATCCAGCAACCAAAATTACTGGAACAGTCGCTAAACCATCGAGACCATCTGTTAAATTTACAGCATTTGAAGATCCTACAATGACAAATAAATAAAAAGGGATAAAAAACCAACCTAGGTTAATTACTAAATTTTTAAAAAAGGGAAAATATAAGTTTGTGGTTTTGTCAGATTCAACAAAATTATAAAGAATAATTAATGAAATCAAACCAAGAATGATTTGAATCAATAGTTTTAATTTTGAAGAAATTCCTTTTGAATTATTATTTTTAATTTTTTTATAATCATCAAAAGCTCCTAATAATCCAAATGAAAAGGTTATAAAAATAAGTATCCAATTATAAGCATTACCAAGATCAGCCCATAAAAAAACTCCTGAAAATAAACCTATTAAAATTAAAACTCCTCCCATCGTTGGTGTTCCAATTTTTTTTATCAAATGATCCTCAGGTCCATCCGACCTGATTGGATTAGTTATATTTTTAAAAGAAAAGTAATTAATAAATTTATCACCTATTAAAAAAACTATTACCATAGAAGTAATTACAGCCAATCCTGTTCTAACCGTCAAGAAGTTAAAAAAGTTTAAGAATGAGTATGTGTCTGAAAAATTGACCAATAAATTATATAACATATTATAAAGTTTTTATTATTTTATTTAAACCTGTTGAGTTGGATCCTTTTACCATTAAAAAACTATTTTTAGGTAAATCTTTATTTATTAAGTTTATTATATCCATCTTATTCTTGAGTATTTTACCTCTAATTTGTGGTTTTAATTTGTTGAACGTATGTCTTGTAAATCTACCAATAACGTAAGTTTTACTTACATTTGACTTATTTATGTACTTAGCGATTTCCTGATGAAGTTTTAAAGAATATTTTCCAAGCTCAAGCATATTACCAATTAAAAGAAATTTCTTATTTTTTTCTTTATAGTTTAAGTCAAATCTTTCCAATGCAAATTTAAATGACAATGGATTGGAATTGTAACTTTCATCAACAATGGTAATATTTTTTGACGTTTTTTTGAAATATTTTATCGAACCTCTACTATTTGGAATTTTAAATCCCAAAAACAAATCTTTTTTAATTTTTTTAATATCAAAATAATTAATAATAATACTTAATGTTGCTAAAATATTTTCTTTATAATTTGATAAATTATTTGAAATTATAAATACTTTTTTTTGATTTTTGATTTTGACATTTATTAAGTAATTCTTATTCTTTTTAGTCATGTTTAAAAATTCAACATCAGCTTTTTGATTATTTTTGCTGTATGTAATAATTTTAAGTTTTAATCTTTGTGATTTTTTTAAAATTAAATTAAAAAACTTATCATCCATGTTGATAACCATTGTCCCATTTGGAGTTATATTATTTATAATTTCACTTTTGGCTTCAGCAATTTGATTTAAATTTTTAAAATTCTCAATGTGCGCATAAGAAATATTTGTTATTAAGCCTAAATCAGGTTTTATCAATTTTGTTAAGGAATCTATTTCTCCCTTTTTATCCATTCCCACTTCAAGAACATTAAACTTGGAAGATTCTGGTGCATTGAACATACTAATAGGGACGCCAAATTTATTATTGTATGAGTTTCTCGAAAAATGAGTTTTTGCCAATTTGTTTAGACAAAAACTTGTTAATTCTTTTACTGATGTTTTTCCTGCAGATCCTGTTATTGCTATATTATTGGCATTAAGCGTCTTCCTAAATTCTTTACTAATTTGGTTAAAACTATTTAACGGATTTTTATTGAAAATTATTTTTTGATTTTTATTTTTTATATTTGATATTGCTATAATTGCTCCATTTTTTACAGCATCTTTTGCATAATAATTTCCATCATATCTTTTTCCTTTTACTCCAATAAAAATTGAATTTTTTTTAATTTTTTTTGAGTTAATCGACGCATATTTGATCAAAACATTTTTATTTATTTTTTTGGTTTTCAAGTTCTCGTTTAAAATATTTGTTTTTATTGAATTTGATAAAGTAGAATTTTTTTTATTAATTGCTCGTAAAATTTCTTTTTTATCAGAAAAAATTTTTTTTGTTCTATATTCTTGATAATTCTCATGTCCTTTTCCTGCTACAATTAAAATATCTCCAGATTTAATGTCATTAACGGAATAAAATATAGCCTTTGATCTAGATGAAATTTCAATTAATTTATTAGGATTAATATTTTTTTTTATTTGAGTTCTAATTAGCTTAGGATCCTCAGTTCTTGGATTGTCATCAGTTATGTATATTTTATCACAGTATTTATTTGCAATAGATCCCATGATTGGTCTTTTAGATTTATCTCTATTACCTCCACAGCCAAATAACAAAGAAATTTTACTAAGAGGAAAATCTTCTTTTATATTTAAAATTAAAGTTTCTAAAGCATCTGGTGTATGCGCGTAATCAAGTATAACACTTGCATTATTTTTTAAATTGCCTATTTTTTCCAATCTACCACTAATAGGTTTAATTTTTTCAATGGAGTTTAAAATATTTTTTATTTTTATTTTTGATAAAAATGCAGCGATGATTGAAAATACGAGATTTTTAATTTGAATATTTCCAATAAGTGATGTTTTAAAAGAGTAAATTTTATTATTAATTAATAAACTAACTTTTTTTTTGTTATTAATTTTTTCTATATTTAAGATTTTAATAAAAGAATTTTTATTTCCAAAAGTATATTTTTTTAATTTTTTTATTTTCGATATATTATTAAGTTTTTTATACTGTGAAACTTCCCCATCAAAAATTATATTTCCTTTTTTATTTAATAATCTTTTAAAAAGAATAAGTTTTGAATTAAGATAATCCTTAAAATTTTTATGATAATCTAAATGGTCTCTTGAAAAATTTGTAAATATAGCTGTATTTATATTTATATTATTTAATCTATCTTGTTTTAATCCATGACTAGAAGCTTCCAAAATAACATTCTGAATTTTTAATTTATTTAAATTTTGTAGAATTTTATGAATATTTATAGAATCAATTGAGGTATTATTTGTTATTAATTTAAAATTTTTCGACAAAACTCCCAAAGTGCCTATTGCTGCAACTTTTTTTTTATTTAAAGTTAATATTTGATAATAAAAATTTGCGACTGATGTTTTCCCGTTTGTTCCTGTAATTGCAATAATATTTTTAGGTTTTTTTTTATAGAAATTATCTGAAGCTTCAGCTAATAATTTTCTTGGATTGTAACTTTTTATAAATAAAATTTTATTCTTATTAAAACCTTCAAATTTTAAGTTTGATATAATTATTTTTGCACCTTTCTTTATTGCTTCATCTATATAATTATTTCCATTTAGTTGATTTCCTTTTAATGCAAAAAAAATGTCACCATTTTTGCATTCCTTGCTATTCAATCTAATATTTTTAAAATTAATAGACTTATATTTTTTATTTATATTTTTAAGTACTTTGCCTAATAACATTTATTTAAATTCTTAGTATTTTGTGGCTAAAATAGGTCCTATTTGTTCTATTATTTTCCCAGCAACCTCAACCGCTGTCCATCCAGCTGTATTAAATTGTGTGCCTTTTATTTTCCATCCTGAACCATCTTTATACTCATAAATATAATCTTTATTTGGTTTAGGCTCATCTAACATAACAATTAGAACGTACTTAGGCGCTGAAGCTGGAAATACAGAAGCGAATGTATTAATTTTGTTTCTTGAGTATCCTCCACTTACAGATTTTTGAGCAGTTCCTGTTTTTCCAGCAATTTGGTAACCTTGAATATTTGCAAAACTTGCTGTTCCCTCTTTAGTAGTAACTATTTTTCTTAACGCTTGATTTACTTTACTAGATACTTCATTGGATATTATTTGTTGATATTTAATATCTCTTTTAGTCTCATCTAAGATCAACGTGGGTTTAATATAATATCCTCCATTTGATATGATAGAGTAACCCTTTGCTAATTGTAATGGTGTTGTTGTGATGCCATGACCATATGCTGATGTTGCCAGTTTACATTTTCCCCATTTAAATTTTAACGGGCTCCCAACCTCGTCAATATCAAAATCTAATGTGTTAAGCAAACCTAGATCATTTAAAAATTTCTTAAATTTTTGTTCTCCAACCTTCTGCGCTATTCTTATAGATCCTATGTTTCCTGATCTTATTAGGATCTGTTCTGCAGTTAGATTAGATGGTATTTTTTCATCATATTCCCCAATAGTAAATTTACTACAATATATTTTTTTTTCTAAATTTTTGAACTCTGTGTTTGGTTCTATATGGCCTTCATTTAAACCTGCAGCGTAGGTAAATGTTTTAAAAACTGAACCCAACTCATATACTCCTTTTGTTGCTCTATTGATCAAGTTTTTGTCATTCAATAATTGTCTTTTATTAAGATCAAAATCCGGCAGAGATGTAAGTGATAAAATTTCACCATTATTGGAATTCATTAGAATTGCGGCTGACCCAATAGTTTCGAATATATCCTGAAACTTAATTAATTCACTGCGGATTAAATGTTGTAAATCTGTATCTAATGTTAGTTTTAAATCTTTGTTATTGTTTTTAAGAAATATATCAAAACTTTTCTCTATACCTGACACCCCATTATTCTCATTATCTATTTGACCGATAATGTGACTAAAAAGATTTTTTTGAGGATAAACTCTTGTCACTCTATTTTCAGGTATCAAAGATTTATCGCCAAGCATAATTAATTTTTCATAATTTTCTGGATTAAGTTCTTTTGCAAAATAAAAAAATTTTTTCCCATCAAGTTTCTTATTTATTTCAGTATAATTTTTCTCTGGAAAAAGTATTTTTAAATTTAAAATCAATTTTTGTTTATCTATTACAAGATTAGGATTGATACCTATATTTCTTGTCAAAATTGTTTTTGCTAGAATATTGTTATTTCTGTCTACGATATTACTTCTAATTTCTTTTTTAAATTCAATGTTATTATTTTTAGGAAGATTTTTTCCAGTTAAATAAAATGCTTTTAAAGAAAAGATTATTAAAACTAAAATAAAAATAAAAAAAATAAATGCAACTCTATTGAATGAAATAATTAAGTTATTTTTATTATATTTAGAGCTTAATTTATCAAAATCATTTTCATTATTAAAAAAATTGTTTTCACTATTCATTTTTTTCTAGGTCTGTTAAATTTATTTTTTCAACATTATTCACAATTATAATTTTATCTCTAGGTGTGAACGTAAAATCATCTTCAAAATATAATTTTTTATGATTTAATAATTTTTCAGGTGAACTGAGATAATTATGTTCTAGTTGGACTAATTCTTTTACACCATTTAAGTAATTTATATTTTCCTTAAGTGAAAATATTTGTTCATCTAATTTTTTTGTATGATTTTTTATAAATGTAGTTGAAATAATTAATAGGATAATTGTAATAACGAAAATTTTTCTTAGCATAATTTTTTTCCAATATTTTCGATATCTAGTAAATGTTGAAATTTTGCTAAAAATTCCTGAAAATTACAACCATTTTTAATTTTTTTAACGTATCTAAGTTTCGCAGATCTAGATGACGGATTTTTTTTGATTTCCTCAGCTGAAGGTGTAATTGCTTTTTTTATTAATAGTTTAAAAACTTTTTCTTTATTATTTGATAACGGTAAATATCTTGAAACTTTTTTTTCCTCTGAATAGTTTTTGAAAAAATATTTCACTATTTTATCTTCTAATGAGTGAAAAGTAACAACAATAATTAAACTTCCAATAGGAAGTAATTTATAAGCATTTATAAGTCCATATATTAATTCACTAACTTCCTGGTTTACAAATATTCTTAAGGACTGAAATATTTTTGTAGATTTGTTAATTTTAAAATTGTAATTTTTTTTCTCTCTATTAATAATTTCATTCAAATCTTCGCTAGAAATAATATTTTTATCTCTTTTTTTAATTATAGCTTTTGCAATTTTTTTTGAATCTTTTTCATCACCAAAAAATTTAAATATTTTCGAAAGATCTTGTTGATCTAATTTATTTATAGCATCATCTGCAGAAAACGAATTTAAACCCAATCTCATATTCAATTTACCTCTTGATTTAAAAGATAAACCTTTTCCAACATCGAATATTTGATCAGTTGAGTATCCTAGATCAAAGATAATTGCTTTAATATTTTTTGAGTTTATATCATTTATTTCACTAAATTTTTTATGGTGAAACTCAAACCTATTTTTAAAATGATTCTTAAATTTTTTGGAAAGTTTGATTGCATCAAAGTCTCGATCAAATGCGATAATATTATTTTTTTTATTTTCTAAAATTTTTTCAGAATAACCACCTTGACCAAAAGTACAGTCTAAAAAAGTGCCACTATATCGAGGGGAAATGATCTTGATTATTTCATCAAGTAGTACTGGAAAGTGTTTTTTTTCCAGATTTATAGTGGCACTCATCTATTTTTTTGAAGAACATTAATTTTTTTGTCTTCGCAAAAATGCAGGAATTTCTAGCTCATCCTCTTCTTCAGTTTCTTTTTCTTCATCTACTAAAGTATTTTGAGCTTCATTGTTTTCAAAAAGTTCAAAACTTTTTTCCTCTTGTTCTTGAAGACCAAAATTTTCTAAGCCATTTGAAGGTTCTTTGACATCTTCATCAATTTGAATGTCATTATTAACTTCATTGGATGATGTCATAGGAATATTTTCAGAAATATTTTGTTCGGATATTTGATTAAATCCCTCTGAATATTGTACTTCATTTGATGTATTTTTATTTGTTTCAACTTCGTTCTCAAGTTTAAGAGCTGTTGCACCATCTGAAATAGGATTATTTGTAGAGGCTTGAAAATTGAAAGAATCTGTCATACTTGGACTCGAAAAATCTGAATATCCTGGGTTCCTGTTTTGTATTCTGTGAACCATATTAATTACAGATTTACTTTCTGGATGTTGTCCATCTAAAGATGTTGCAACAATAGAAACTCTCATTTTACCATCTAGCAAAGGATCTGTTATTGCTCCAATTATAAGCTCTGCTTCAGGGTCAACCTCGGCTCGAACTTTATTTACTGCTTCATCAACCTCAAATAATTTTAGATCTTTGCCTCCAGTTATATTTACCAATAAACCCTTGGCACCTTTTAAAGTATAATCGTCTATTAATGGATTTGTGATTGCCATTTCTGCAGCTTTAAGAGCTCTTCCCTCTCCTTCAGCTTCACCAGTTCCCATCATAGCTTTGCCCATCGAACTCATAACAGATTCTACATCAGCAAAGTCTAGATTTATAAGTCCAGGTCTTACCATTAAATCTGTGATACTTTGAACGCCATGTAATAATACATCATTTGAAAGTTCAAAAGATGATTCAAAAGTAGTCTCTTCGTTTGCAATTTTAAAAAGATTCTGATTTGGAACAACTATAATTGTATCAACATGTCTTCTTAATTCTTCTAAGCCTTGGTGTGCTCTTCTCATTCTTGATGGTCCCTCATATAAAAAAGGTAATGTAACAACACCTACAGTCAAAATATTTAATTCCTTTGCGGCTCTTGCAATAACATGTGCTGCACCAGTTCCGGTTCCACCTCCCATTCCAGCAGTAATAAAACACATATTTGCACCTTGTAAAATATTAACTATTTCATTTAAAGACTCATCCGCAGATGCTTGGCCTATGTCATGTTTTGCTCCTGCTCCTAAGCCTTTAGTTAAGTTAACTCCTAGTTGTATTTTTGTTTTAGCTTTGTTTAATTTTAAATCCTGAGCATCAGTATTGACTGCTATAAATTCAACTCCCTGTAGTCCAGCATCAATCATGCCATCAATAGCATTTCCGCCAGCTCCTCCAATTCCAAGAACTAATATTCTTGGTTTTAATTCTTTTATATCTGGTGCTTTAAAGTTTATCATTTTT